>Ga0116227_10002863_pt1 | contig 38878 bp, 30 predicted proteins | sample S1TSphgellanicum_FD_89693 | JGI IMG/M metagenome (GOLD analysis project Ga0116227, IMG submission 89693) | Host-associated microbial communities from peat moss isolated from Minnesota, USA - S1T2_Fb - Sphagnum magellanicum MG | ecosystem: Host-associated > Plants > Peat moss > Unclassified...
GAATGGGAAAATGGGAATTTGTGTTGGGGTTAGGCGGGAAGGTTTGTTTGGGGTCTTTTTGTTGTTTCTGCCCCCTGCCCTTCCTCCCCCTTTGAGGTTTTTTTTTTTTTTTTTTCAATTTTGTAATTTAGCTCAAGCGGTGATCATCCATCAGATGATTTAGCCAAATTTGGCTATATCATCGGATTTTAAAGTAGAAAAAAACCAGAATCTTTCCGGTATTCTCGGCTTCCTACTGGATCTTATCATTAAAATCTGGCAATTTGGAATTTTTAAAATTTGAAATCTGGCAAATTTGGGCCATTTTTTCCATAAAAACCCTTTGTACAGGTTGAAATCATATTTTGCAGGTCGAAATTTCGCCAAATTTTGCGCCAAAAAAACACTGCCTACACCTCATCAGCATTTCCGACCATCTCGCCGCGCCGCCGGTGCTTCCCCCCTCTACCCTGCCTGGACACTGTTTTTTTTTAGGAATTTTATTATGTAGCTTAAAGCGGCAAACATACATATGAAGACTCGTTAGAAAAAAATGGCGATCAACCCTAGGAAGATTTAGCCAAATCTGTTTATAATACAGATACGAACGTACAAATCGTTAATGAACCTTCTAAATTGATGGCTACACACTCACTGACAAATAAATATTGAGATCTGGCAAATTAACTTAAAATTTCCCTGACTTCTGGCGATTAAAGTCCTCCAAAATCACATCATTTTCGAATTTTTCATTTCGCCAGTAAAAAAAAAAAGGGCTGCCCCGGCTTCTCTGTTTGCCCTCTCTCTCTCTCTCTTTGCAGTCTCTTTGGCTGTGATGTTGCAGCAGCGGTTGCACTTGTATTTCTTCTTCTCTTTTCTGCTAATTCCGTCACTTCACTACTTGTGTAGTTTGCTGTTAGATCTCTAAATTGGTTTTATCTTCTCTCTTGCTGCAAAATCGGAATTGGAAATTGCTGAAACCGTTGTTATTGTTGCATTTGCCAGCAGTTTTCGCAAAGAAAGACAGTCTGAGCTACTATTGTTTTCATTGTTTCCTCGTCCTAGCTTTTTGGCTCATTGCTGCTGCATTTTGTTTGTACACTTGTGTTTTGAGTTCTAATAGCTAGAAGTTTTCAAATCAATCCGGTTGTTGTTGATTTGGGTGCATTTTTTTTTCCCCTGAAAGAACCAAGCTACGAGAGGCTAGGTTGCTGGGTGTAACTTTTGAACTGATTCTTGATGAGCTTTTGCTTAGCCGCTGCCGCTGTTTTGTTGCACTTGTGTTCCGAGTTGTAAGAGCTGGGAGCTGTAGAATCCGACTGTAGTATTAAGTTCGACATACTCTGATCATCAAGCATATTATATGGGAGATAGAAAACCCATCTCCTTTTCTTGAAGGATTGCCGAGTCTTTTGCCGTTCTTCGTCGTACTGCTGGTTTCCCAGTGAGTAGGGGAGATGATGAGGAGCTGGGTGTATGTTTACCACTGTCTGTATAGTCTGTGAAGCTACATATGTGCAAGGATTGAAGAGAAGAGGAACCCTGTGAGAGTGTGTCTTTGAGAGTTTGTCTTTGCTGATAAAAAATGGCTATTCCAACAATTGCAGCAGCAGCTCATGTTCTTCTTTTGTTCCGGGCTGTGTGCTTCTTTGCTTTCGTGTCCAATGCAGGTAGCAGCCGATTCCAGCTCTCACATGACCTCCTTGTAGCTTTTCATGAGAGAACAAACATGCTTCCCAGTAGTGCATTTCTCCTGCTCCGCCTGTTGCTCCTACTAGCACTGCTGCTGCTCAAGAAGACTAAGAAAGTGGAAGTGGGTTGTCTGGTGATGCAGGTGCTTCAGTAGGAGTGAACTATGGCACACTGGGAGACAATCTGCCAACACCAACTCAGGCAGTGCAGCTGATGAAGCAGCAAGGAGTCACACAAGCTCGCATTTATGACACAAATCCCGTAGTGCTGCAAGCTTTCCAAGGCTCCAACATTCAGCTGATTGTGGGAGCACTGAACGACGAGGTTCTAGCAATATCAGAGAGCAATGTGACGGCCACGACTTGGGTGAAAACCAGAGTGGTTCCTTACGCAGCCAGCTGCAACATCACTTGCATCGCTGTGGGAAACGACGTTCTGGTTTCGGATCCAGTTCTGTCTCCTGCTCTTCTCCCTGCCATCAGCTTCATTCACGCTGCACTCGTCTCCTTGGGCTTGGACAGCATGATCAAAGTCTCCACCCCATTCTCGACTGATCTTCTGACCAGCACTTTTCCCCCGTCTACCGGTGTGTTCAACAACAGTTTCTCGACGTCAGTGGTAGAACCCATCTTGACATTCTTGTCAGAAACAGGCTCTTTCGTCATGCTGAATGTGTACCCTTACAGAGCTTACGAGCAGAACCCGCAGATCATCACGCTTGACTTTGCTCTCTTTCTTCCCAACCCGGGAGTGTTGGATTCCAGCAATGGGTTCCTTTACACGAATGCCTTCGATGCGCTTCTGGATGCGACTTACATCGCCATCGCCGCACTGAACCACACGGATTTGACCATTGTGGTGAGCGAGACGGGGTGGCCCTCACAAGGAGATCCCAACGAGCAAGGCTTGTCGACTTCGAATGCGCAGACCTACAACAGCAACCTTGTGAAGCATGTGCTGAACAAGACTGGCAGTCCTGTTCGCCCAGGAGTTGTGATCATCACCTACTTGTATGAATTGTTCGACGAAGACAAAGAGCCGGGCGCTTCCTCAGCCCGCAACTTCGGTCTCTTCGATGCTGCTATGTCTCCTGTTTATGCAGTGGATCTGACAGGAACTGGACTCACTCTCGAGGCACCATCATCGACTCAAGCAGTGAATCGCACTTGGTGTATTGCAAAACAGGTCAGAAATCTTTTTTCGATTGATGATGCTTGTCTTGCAAATCCCATCTTCATCTCTTATCTCTCATCTCATGCATGGAATTGGGTTTAGGGTTTAGGGTTGAATGAGAGCAGCTTTCATCAGGAATTGAACCAAGAAATCTCTTGAAACCTGATTTGGAAGTGCAGGATGGATTCAGGAGGGTTGGTGGGTTCTTCTGGAATCTTGTGAATTAATTGAAAACTCCTGGGGTGAGGGAAGGAATTCAATGTTTTGGGTGTAGACTTAAAGCTTTTTTCCTCTGAGCAAAACTTCACTGCCAGTGCACAAAAGATGCTTATGGTTGATCTTCATCATCCTTGGTTTGTTTCTGTCTTCTGAACTCAGTTGTGGATTGAGTTTGCATTCAAGAAAGCATGGAGAAGATCAATATGCTCAGGAGATCGATCGATCAATTGATGATTGCCTGCTGGCCATGAACTGCAATGGAATGGTGCAGCGTTTGATCAATGTTTGTGGCAACAGTTTCCAGGTGGAAGAAAGTTACTGACATGAACTTGTAATCTGCTTGATCGGTTTTTTGTGATTTGTTCAGGGAGTAAATGAGAGCAGCCTCCAAGCAGATATTGACTATGCATGTGGTCTTGGAAGAGCTGATTGTTCACTCATCCAACCAGGAATGTCATGCTACTTGCCCAACACAAGGCTCTCGCATGCTTCCTACGCTGTGAACAGCTACTACCAGAAGAATTCAAATACACCTGGATCTTGTGACTTTGCAGACACTGCCATCATCACCACTACTGATCCAAGTAAGAGCCCCTGATGCTCCTCGAGCAGCGCCTCAGATTTTAACTCTGGGTTTTTTGCATTTGTGAGGATGGAGATTTCTCAATTCTTATGAGAGATATTTCTGCATTTGCACTGCAAATAGAGGGCTTTCAGGTTTGGTAAAGGACTGAACAAAAGCACTTGTCTTCTTGCAAAACTGGAATCCCAAAGACATCTATCTAACTAGCTATCTAGCTACCTACCTTGGTGTGTGTGTGTGTGTGTGTGTGTGTGTGTGTAACTGGGCTAAAGAATTGTGTTCTGGTGTGATGGGATTTTGCAGGTTATGGAAATTGTACATATCCAGCCAGGTAATTACATGTTCTTTGCTGATGATGTACATGAAAGATTGAGGGTCTGTTCATGATTTGTGAGCTTTAGTGGTTGGTAGTCTTAACTTGAGTTTTGCGAATTGCGGGTGCTTATTTCAATCTCTGGGAAATACCTTTTTGTGCAGCACCCAACTGGTAGCTGAGATGACGGTGTCTGGATCTTCATTGCTTCTTCAAACTGGAGTACTCCATCTCATTTCTTCAATGCTTCTGGTGTTGCTGATGCTGAAACTGAGATAGACTTGGATGTTGTGAATATTTTAAGACACAATGAATGTTTGCAGAAACAGATAACCTGCATTCCCGGACAAAGGCACCTTGTGAAACTGACTGTAGATTGAGTTGCCCTCCTGTATGTACTACCTGGAGCTAGCTAGCCAGCTCAAGGATTCCAACAGTAGTCAAACAACAAAAGCATTTTCAAATGTGCTTTGCCAGTGTAGCTAGCACACAGAAGTCTAAAAGAATTTTTTGTGCAAGTAATTCTTGTCATATCAAAGAATCCAACTAGAAGAGGATGCAATTGGATTCCTCTGTAACTGTTGATCACTCATGCCATTCTTCCCTCTCTTATCTGACAGCAATACAGACCAATTTTGGTATTTCACATCCCTAGGCCTTCTTGAAAATCTGGAATAGCAATTCCTGATCACCCCCAATCGTAAAAGTGGTGGTCTGACGCTTTGTGAGTGATGCTTGTATTGGTTATGGTTGCACTTATTCTTGTCATGTTGCCTTCAAAGTTTTGCTCTGGAGTTTATTTCTCTGCACTCTCATCTTGTAGAAACGCACTTCTGCACCTTCAATTTGGCTCTAACTCAAGAAATTCTAGCGGATGGTTCAAAATCAAATTGGAATTAGGTCAGGAACTCAAACAAAAAGAAATAAACCTCAACAATTTTTCCATTTAATGATAGTAGTGTTACTTTATATGCCCTTCAGTTCTTTCAAGTTGCAGTACTAAGGATATGATAAGAAATGGGTGAGAAAAAGTGCTGTCAGTTGAAGGACAAAATGAAGTTTAGGCTGTCTTGCATGAGATTGCAAAGGAATGTGTAATCCCCCTACAACTGAGCTACCATAGTTCTGGCTATACACCATTCTTAATCACTGGCGGCATGCAGTTGTACACATGTAGTGCAGTACTAGTTATGAACGATGTGCAATCACACTGTATAATGTATGGTGCACAAAAATTGTAGGCAATGATAGAAAGAGTAGGATTGACTCTTCTGTGTTTTTGCAATCATCCACAATACAACCACTTGAACAGTCAACATACATTATGCTACTTGTCCAGTCTTCTTGTGCAGGGAAATCAGGTGGAAAGAGACAATTGTATGCAGCAATGTAAACTGCACAAGTTATGTCATGCTCACTCAAATCCTGCAAAACTATCAACCAGAACCAAACTAACTATTTTATCCTTTTATGGAGTGGAAACTACATACATAACTCACACAATATGCTGCACAAAGCTGTAGGTCCAGGTAGCAGTGTAGAAGATCTACATTCTATCATGAGGCAGACACACTACAAAATAGTTGCATCTAACAACTGTATACATGAAGTCAACATGAAACTCCCTGCACAGGACTCACAATGATGATAGAAGCACATTCACAATCTCAAGCTATCTCCCAACAGAGACCTGAAAATCAATTTAAATATCCACAGTCAATCAAAATATCTAGCATGTTTTCCAGTGTATCTTCAAATATCTTCCAATGAGAAAAGCCTTGGGCCCCGTAAGTCTAATCTGCAAAATAAAATCTCTACATGTTTTGAGGAGTGCAGACAATCTTTGAAGGGGAACTCATTTCCCATATAAACAAAATGATCACCAAGTTTGCTTGGTGTCTCTGCCACCTGGTTAGCTCTAGCAAAGTTTAATGAAGAGGCAGAGGGAGAAAACACCAGCAGGATCTGACATACAGAGGGGGCTGAGGTCTTCTGAGACTCACCTCACCAGAAATAGATGGAAAAGAAATGTTTGAAAAGTATGAGGAAAATAACTATGAGTAACTAAGCCTCTGTTAGCCATTCACGCCCTGATCAGAAATCCCTTCTGAATCCTCATTTCCATCAAAGCTTTCCTGTTCTGGAGTGACATAGGGTGACCCTGGCAAGTCATGCGCAGGAGAATCCTGATGTTCAGATACAGCAGCAGAGCTCAAGTGTGGCTCCAGAGGCAAAGTCCCAAAAGTTTCTTCTAGCTTTGCCACCATGGTATCAAGTTGCTCGTCACAGATGTCCTCTAGGGTCTCCTCTGGTTGCTTTTCATCCTTCCCAACATCCAGCTCATGTGGTTGTACAGAGTCTGCAGGTATAACTCCATCGCTAATTTTCAGCAATTCCTGATATTCCTGCATCTCTTTCTGGAACCTCTCCTTGTCTTTCACAGCTTGATCTTGATATGGCTGCAGAGTAATCAACAATTTTCCTTTGTTCAAAAGTAGGTCTCAGGCCTGAGAAGAAAGTCATCTCTGACCATACCCTTCTACATTACAGCAGTAAAAACCTAATTGGCCTTCAAACCCAATATCAATGATGACTCACTCCTAACACCATGTTAAAAAATAGCTTCAATGAAAACACAGTGCTGCATTCTTCCAGCAATGAATAGGAAAGTTCACCTATGAACAATTAGTCTTCACTGTAGCTGTCAAAAGATTATTAAAAGAAAACACTGCTGGCTCCCACCTGGCATTAGAGGAAAAAAAGGGACAATGGACATCTGAACATATCCATCAGAGGCAGAACAATTTCACAATTACACTTCAAAGATAATATGACAAGAATCTGTGCGACCATTACCTTATGAATCTCACTCATAAAGTAATGATTGCACAGATAATCTGTACAAATGGTTATACAAATACTTGTATCCTGAGTTTCTGTTGCATTTCTGGAGGATCCAGGACAACTCAGTTATGATGTTGGGCAGCACTCAAGAGGCATGAACCAGATACACAAGAATACACATGAACCAGATACTTACAATTTTCTCCTCCTCTGTGAGCCTGTTCCAGGCATCCCCTATCATGCGGCCAAGCTCTCTCTCTCTGTCAGGATGCAATGCTTTCAATTTCAGGTGCTGCTCCCCAAAGAAAAAATTGTAGCTAGACCGATTAGAACGTGGTGCATTTGGGTCTTTTTTTCTTTTTATATGTTTCCGCCCTGAGCTCTGAACAGTTGCTATCTTTCTGCTAGGCATTTGTGAGTCTGCACCAAATGTCCCTGCATAGTTGGGCACGTTGGCATGTTGCAAGCCCCTATGGCCTTGTGGCAAGTGATATAGCACCCCTCTCAGCTTCTCTGTGCCCATCATGATGCTAACAAGGTAGCCATGCTCAAACTTGCCTTCAATTGCACCTGTCACCACTTGCCCAATTGACAGTGATGGATCTACCGCTGCAAATTACCACACCAAAACAACAAATTCCCCTTGTAATTTCATGAACTGTTGCACAGAAACTTCACATTGCCCCTCTCAAGGAACTAAAAAGTTTTGATTTCATGCTGGAAACACCTCTTTTCAAGGGTAAATAAAATCACAGACAAGGCAGCACTGGAGCTCATGAACCAAATAGTAGAGGATATCAAAAGACCTGGGAGCATTTGAATTGGTAGAAGTTTCCTCTTCCTAGTCTTCACTGTGTCAGACCCCACTGCTGATAGTGGCTGTACCTTCAAAGGACTTGGCCCCGGCAAGGCAGCTTCAAAAACAAACATATCAAACCATGTTAATAGATATCATCTTTTTGGGCCAAAGCACAACTCCTGTGCACCTGGCTAGATCCACACATTGCCAACAGAGTATCCTACCAGCCTCATGTCCTTCTGCACAATTTGCAGTTGATTGAAATTGTTTCATATGTACAAAATATAATCTATGAAATTGCAGTGAAAATCCACACCAATGCTTGAAGGTAACCATTGTATTAGCTCCAGCAAAACCAGAAGTAAAATGATGACCAAAAATGCCATTTGAACCTCACAAATGTCACTCACAATGTATCAGACCCTCACCTCCCTCACCTCTGTCATGAACAGCAGTGACTAACTGCCATGACTCCCCACTGACTTCATCACCTCCTGACAGCCACTGTTGATGAGTATATGATACTCTACCCAAATTTTGGCAAATAAGAACATGAAAATCTTTATCCTGAGTTTCTATCACATTTCAGGATGCCAAAAGGAGACTCATTCGTAAGGGATGTTAATAAAATAGTCTGCCATTATGGGGCATGGATATGGTGACATACTTGGAGGTAGGACCAAGGACTCAGATAGAGTTGGAGATCGGAGAATTCTCTTCTGCACAAGTTTCCCAGCATCCAGCCCCACTTTTGAAAGGGAATGTGCCGTTGGATCCTTCATCACACTCATGGGGCTTGGTCCTGGCAAGGCAACTTCCAAACCAAAACAAAAACAGTATTAGAACATTTCTCCCAATGTGAAAACAGCTTAGCTCATGCAACTGACTATGTATCTTTGCCGTACCATTCACTAATGTACTTTGAACCATGACAGCGACTGTCTTACAATGTCCCAAATATTGTTTGCAAGTATGTTCCATCAGGCAGTCTTAACTTACTTGGAGGTGGGATCAGATGGCCCTGGGTTCCAAAATAATAGACTTGTTCATAGTGATGAAGGATCCCCATGTAGTATTTGCGCAAAACATATGCAGCACTGCTGGTTGTATGAGGAAAATTGAAGGCAGCTGTAAGCTCTTTCCATTTTCTGTCCTTGATTACCTGCAATGAGAGCCACAACTCAATGTCTAGCCCACATTCAAAAATGAACATGTGAAACAACTGAGGTTTTAGCCACCACCACGATCAATGTTCCAAAAACACCCCACAATTGCTCTATTGCAAAGCCATATCAGCAAACCAACGGGCAAACTGCCACAATCAACCAAACTAGAAGGAAGAGACTAAAGAAAAAAAACCTGCTGGGAGCCACCCCTTGATGTGACTTCGGAATAGAGAAAGTGCAAGTCAAGGGGCTTGCCTCCTATTTTTGGTATCCTGCACCACCCATAAAGAGCACATCACCCCAACCTATAGTCACAGGAGACACAAGAAAAAGAGATTGCTGAATGCAATAACTGGTCTCTTGAGTATCTGCAGATAGCAGAATGACCATAACACCATAAAACATAAAGCCTATCTTTAGGACATGAACTGTATGATTGGCTTATGGAATGTTATGCACCTCCCTAACAAATGGAAATACAAAACAATGGGCATTGGACGCCTCTGTGAACACAAAACTTGCAGGCCAGTCATGCAGTTATCATCATTCCTCTTTCATCACTACAAACCACTATGTAAGTCTCCAACCAACAAAAGGCCACTACACACATGCAACAACACAAATGGAGCACTGAGTGCAACATTCTATAAGGACGGAAAATAACAGAAAGTTTCCAAATTCCTAATTGTAGAATCTCCATGGTTTCTGAGCCATACTCACCCTTCAAGACTGTCTCGGAAGCTCTGAGGCTCTTGAGGCTTTCCCTTTCTCCACTTCTTTCTGCACTATTCCAGAATTTGCAGTCAATAGTGACTCAAGTAAAACAGGCAAAGTCAAGATGTAGAAAGAGACATTCAATGAACTTCAACACTAGATATAACAGCGATTGAGTCTTACTTAACATAAGCAACATGTTCATCATTCCACATGAATTAAATGTGCTGACTTGTGCAACTATTGCAAAAGAGATATTTGCCACAGGGACTCAATTCATCAAGTGCAAGGCAGTTGGACACAACAAACGGTGGAATCAGCTAAGAGACCTACACCAGAGCATTTTCTAGTTCACTCACACCAACATGTGTCTCACTCACATAAGAACCACTTGAATTCTCCAGTTGAGAGAGACTGGCTTCCAATCAGAAATGTCCTCTTTAAGCTTTCAGGTCATGTAAGATAAGCAAGTTGTAACACTGGAAGAGCCTGAAAATGTCTAGGTTGAGGAGCACATAACTATACAAGAAAACATGCCACCATCCGTAACCCTAAAACCTGAACCCTAAACCAGGAAAGAGATGCTGACTCTCTGCTTGGTAGGTTTTTTCACCTAAGCACAATGCAGCCTGGTATTATGGCACATTCTGACCTCTCACTCTTGCCAACAACTGGAACAGAATGTAGTAGATGCGCCCATAGGGGAGGGACAAGGTTTGGAGTATTGGGATACAGAGAAAAGACGGCCAATTGATGACGCTCCATAGAGTTTTAAAAAAAATTCTCTGCAGGAGAAAAGATAACTTACATGAGCAGTTTGGTGCCAAGAGCGGTGTGGAATTTGTCGAGAGTGTCCAAGAAGAGCTCCTTGCTGGCCACCACTTCTTCATGCCTGGCCAACGGCGCGGGGTAAAGGGCGCTTAATGGCACAGTGTTGTCCACAACGCCTCCTAGCATCATCGCGCTACCTAACTCGCCTGGAGAAGAAGCAGCCATAATAGCCGCACCATCACCACCATTCTGCTCCGGATGCAGACCTTCCTGATATACTTCTTGGTCTTCTCCTCCTGCGGAGGCCACTGACAGCTCCGCCTGCATTGCAGCTCTCCTCAGCCCCGCAAGCACAAAAAAGAGTTTCCAGGTCTCGCAATAACAACTGCGTACGCTCGCGCAATGGCCTCTCCTTCCGCGCGTGTGTAGGTATTGGTCTTGTGCGGAGGGAGAGCTCAGCAAAGCAGAGCGAGCGCCAGAACGAGCGCCAAACCCTAGGGAGTTTTGCGTTCGCAGTGCCGGAAGGTCCACTTACGCGAAAGAAACGATTTTTGGGGGCCCGGGTGGAACGAACCGGACCTGAACAATAAGCGGATCTTGGGTTTGGTTCCACTTTAACGTGTCCTAATTTGGTTGTTTGGGGCTTAATCAATTTTGTGATGTTGCTCAAGTGGTGATCATCCATAAGAATATTTAGCCAAATTTGGCGATATTCTTAAGCACCCTTTCATGTCGTAGGCAGTTGTGGCCATTTTTTTGGCAAGTTTTTAGATTTTTTTTTGTTGATTGGGGATTTTTTAATAAAAAAATAGGGAATTTGTAACATAATATTCCTTTTAAAAATATTTTTGACAGATGAGAATTTGCCACCCAAAAAAAAATCACTGGAACTTTGGGGTGGCTATTAGCACAGGTCTGAAAAACATACTTTATGTGAAGTTGCTTCTAGAAGTATGGGTACCAAGTTCTTATTATTTATTAATGGTGCAATTTTTTTAATTTTCTTTTCGGGAAGATGAAAGTGGGCCGTTCTTTACGAAATGACTGTAACCTATAACAAGGAGAGTCCACATCTCAAAAAATGAAATTGGTGCATTTGACCATCTAGAGATATTATTCAAAAAGTTTTAAGGACGACAAGAGGAGCAGTGATTTTTTATTATTTTTGTGTGGTGAATTTTTGCCATTTTGCTTAAAAAGAAGATTCCTGAGCAACATGGACAAGGGAACTTTTTGGAAAAATTTCAAAAAAATCGTCACATTTCCAAGGAAGAAAATTATGAAATTGCCAAGATTTTTCAAGGATTTGAGAGGGAACTTTTTGAAAAAAGTTCAAAAAAATCATCACATTTCAATGAAGAACATTATGAAATTGCAAAGATTTTTCAAGGATTTGGGCATATTTCAAGCTTTCTTCTTTTGAAATTGTCACATTTAGCTACTAGGTTCTAGTGGTTCACATTTGGCTAAATCCTCTTGTGACTGATTGGCACTTTTGGAGCAACATGAGAATATTGGAAAAACAAAAAACACTGAAGTGAAGGGTTCTGAAAGGCAATATTTGTTCAGTAAAATTACATTCATAATTTTTGTCATAAGGCAAAAGTAGTTGAATATAGAAACTTTGAAGCCTCCTTCTGCAAAGAAACTACCCTAGGACCTTTTCAGGTTCGAAAATAATTAAATTATTTTTGAAAATGTTGAATTTTTGAAAAATAAAATAATTATTCAGCACCCAATTGCCAAACCTGAAAAGGTACTATGGCACCAAATAGCAACAAATCTTCCATTTTCAAAGGTTAAGAAAATTACTCACAATCTTAAAAGTATCAGTTCATGTATTCTTTCAAATTGCAACAATATTGTAATAATTAAAACTCTCTAATCAAGAGTACACTTGCAAAGGTTTCCTAATCACAGAATTTGTATTCTTCTTCATTCTTCTCAAGATCAAGTAAAAATAAGTATTTGTTTATAGGTGTAAGGTCACTCCCACTACCAAACAATAGGCATAAGATCCGTCCTCTTTTCTAAAGGACCCTGGCATACAGGAATATGAAGTGCACTCCAAATACACTTAGAAATTTTTCCCATGTGTTTTAAGATGATTTAAAGAGTTTTTGTTCACATGTTTCAAGTTTGATAGCAATGAACTATAAAATTCTTTACTTGTTAGGAGCAGCTCCACTCATACCTCCTATTTTGGCACGCAGTAATGTTTGTCACATCCAACATGGGTGTATAATCATTTGTTTCCCAATCAGACAAAGAATAGATGTGCACAAGAATATGATTATCTTTCGTGCAGAGGAAGATGATTTTGATGGTCCTCACATGTTTATCCCACATTAAGCAAATGGCATTGTGTCATGGCTTTCTTACATGGTACTACAGATTGCAAAATTTTGTGGAATGTAGAACATCATATAGAGACAAAATTGCAGAGACTTTTAACAGCAACACTCACTGGATTATAAATCCTATCAAAACACTGATTTTATCTTTTGAGCTTGCACCAAATCTCACATGCAAAGAGAATAAACAAAAAAACCCAAGGTCATCAAATTTACCAATAAACACAGTTCCAATAAAGTGTTTTAGAACTATGGAGCACCATACTGAAATTAGGATGAGCTCAGAAGAAGCCAACATGGGTACACAAAGTAGTCAATACTAGTGGGGTATATTCATCTGTGCCAACTTCTTCATCTTGCAGAGGAGACTGTTAAGCACAGCCCACAATGAATCAGCTTCCAAAACCAACAACAAATCTCTTCAACTACAATTCACAGATCATCTTGGCTAGATGGTGTGAATTTCTGCACTTGATCAAGATCCTTGGAGTAGAATGGCTTTGTCTGCTCTGCATGCCCTGCATATGTTTCCCTCCCCATTTGCTTTGCATTAGAACTGTCAAGTTTTGAAACAGATTTAGAGTCTAATAGGCAGTAATATAATTAACCCTAATATCACCAGAGTAGGAACCAATTATTCGACAGGATCAAATCTTCTCTGAAAATGAACTTGGATTCTGAAGGAAGAAGAAGATGGGTGTGTGTCTAACAGACATTGTACAACATGACCTGAAAGAGATGGAACCAAATCAGCCTGATGGTGGCTTCATGAAAAGCTAGCAATAATATCATGTAGTTGATGGGTGTGAGTCAATATGATACCTGGTCCACTTTTACAAGGTCTGCTGGCTTTGTCCAACTTCTCTCTGGGTGTCTTTTGCAGAGAGGGAGTTCCCTTCTCTACCCCTTCCTTGTTGAGGATCCGTTGCATGGCTTGGTCATTCATATTGGGTCCTGACATTCTGGCACTCCTTTTAGTGGCACTTCCGGCAAGCTTCTGGACACCAAAAATTAATACAGACTCACTTGTATGATATTCTTGCTCACTTTGTATTGCTAACTTTGATCAGCTTCTTTAGAAAGTTAGAATGTCAGGGCAGAGCGACTATTCGGCTATATGAAGATCTGTGGTGAGAGAAGATGAGGGAGAAAATCAGAAGCTCCTCTGCATATCCTATGGCAAGTGGCTATGCCTAAATTGTACACTTTTGATACCAGAGGTGGAGCCACATGGTGTGCATTTGGGTTACCAATTTGTACTACTGGTGTTGCATGCACCGCCTTCCATGTGATTAAACAACTCCCTCCTTGTCTGCACCAGTGTTGGTCAGTTATTGATTTTTTTTCATAACTGCTGGATAGGTTTTCTTTTTTTTTAATTTAATAAAATTGGGTGCCAGTTAGGTTATCATATGAAAAAAATGGGTGCTGGTTACTAGGATATCAATATTTTTGGATAATAAACATATGTTAGGCATATTAAGGGTAGGTTATCAAATAACCAGTTGATAATCATTGGTTATCTTGTTGATTATAAGGTTTTTTACAAAAATAAAATAAAAATTATTTTTTGCTATTTTGGTTTTTAATCATAAAAATGTTTAGTGTTGTAGGGTTCCATAACCTACCTAGATGATAACTAAGTCAAATCCAAGGAGGTTATTAGATTTTGAAAATTCAATACAGGGTGATTAGATTATTAACTGGTGATTAAAAAAAAAAACCGGGTAGTAGGTTATTAATAACCTACCTGATAACCGAGCTCTGATAACCGGGTCAAAACTCAATAACCGGCCAACATTGGTCTGGAGTCTGCACCTTGTCTAAGTGGTGACCTGAGCAACTAGGATTTGCTGTTGCAACTTGGCAGAGACTTGGCAGCTGTTGAAAAGTGGACAATTTAAAGAACTACAACTGGTCTTGGTCCATGGTTTCTCCAAGACATATGGCAAAGCACAATTTATTCAAGCAGGCAAGGCACTGATTCAATCAGGGAGTTTTCCTAGCTTGAACCGTGCTAGAGAGTGGTCCAGCAAGGGCAGCTTCGGGCTCCAAGCAAGTCCTTGTGTGAGTCCATTGACATTCTGGGAGTTCTCCTAGAGATCCAGCCAGCTAGGGCCAATTCCGGTTCCTACCAACTTTCCATGGGCAAAAGGCATTGACATTCAGGGAGTTCTCCCAGCTTTAACTGTACTAAAGAGCAGGCCATCTAGGGCCGCTTCTGGCTCCTAGCAAGTCCATGGGTGCCTCTGGGCACAATAGGAGTTGGAATTGGCCCTAGTGATCTCACTCTCTAGTGTTAAGGTAGGGAATCCAAATAAATGTAGGCATTTGTATAGAATTTGACTAGGTGGTCAATTCAGCCACCACCCAGGCTAGATCAGTCTGAGTAGGCCAAAGCAGCCACTCAAGCAGACTGGGCACAATTGAAGGGTCCAAAAAATAGCCTGAAAAGCCAAGCTTGACTTTAACATACTATGAAACAATAAGGTTGGTAGCGGTATTTTTATTTTTATTTTGCAAAATTTCACCACTTGGTGACAAGAATAAATTGGCCTGCAACTTCTACAAAGGATGGTTACTCTTGCACCAATGGAGTTCCCTGGTCCAAGAGTAACCAGTTTCTCACCCCTTGCATCCCATCTGAGTCATGTTCTCTACCCTCAATTCACATTACAAGTGGATCTGACTGCACCAAACCTGGAACCAGCAGCATATGCCTGCCTGTCCCACCTAGGGGCCTTGGGTTAACCATCACCTATACTGCAACCGTGGTAAACACCGCAAAATCCATTTAAATTGCTTCTAATTATCCCATATACTTATAATTATCCCATGTTTAGACTGAATCAGGGTCGCTGAGTCCGAATCTAGCATTTCTTGGGTTTAATATGGCCACTAAGAGGCCTCACTCAGTAAGGTGAAGGTATTAATGTAGGTGCTGGTTCACCCTAGCCCCACCTAGACAAAAGCCTCATAAAGTGCTCAGGAAAGGACATGGCATACTTTCATTGTAAAGTGTCAATATGAGCAATTTTGATCTTGATAACCTGTGAGAATGCTACAAAGTTTACCAGGTGCAGGGTGTTCCTATTCACAGACTCAGACTGCAAAACATGTATTGGATTTTTCAGTGTGGGACTGTTTTGTGCCCAAGTTTGCCAAAAGAAGACACCACACCACCATATACCAAAGATTACAATTGTATACATAGTTGTATGTATTGTCTCCTACTAGTGTATTGAATTACATATATATAATATAGTTGTGACATTCTCATTAATCATTTTTCATCTGCAATTTCTTCACTCATCTTGAACTAGTATCTCCATGAAGCTTAGGATTTGTAGCTCTTGTTTTGTGTTTTTGAAGCACTCTTTTGTAGCTCTCTTTCTCCTTTTCGAAATCTAAATACGATTTTAAAGCACAAAGTTTATCAAACATTTGTAATTCATGCATAATTATAGTCATGTTGTTTTGGCAATTTGTTAGATGACCAAAGATTATTAGTTTGTGTAGGTGTTTTTAAAAAATATTTTCTTTGACAACTTGGTCCACTTGGTTCTTCATTTCAATTTTGGCTTGATGTTTTATTGAAATGATAGTGTTTTATAGATCCCTACATGTAGTGTGGATGAATATCAAATATTTGATGTGATTTATATATCTTGCTCTCACTTGAAGATTCAGCCATTGATGGGAATTGAATTTGGTTGTCAAGTACTTTTTTTGGGTAATGTGGTATTGAGTTTCCACATGTTTGCTTTTTAAATGGTATTTGGGATTTTCATTTAAGGTTAAGTTCATTCAATAATTTCGAAGCCAAACTTCTTCAATCCGTGTTCTTTTCACATAAAAATGAATAGCCTTTGTGAAAGAACACCCTCAAAATTCAGGACATTAAAAGTTAAAAATTCTTTTAAACCAAATATAAATTAAAATAAAATTACATTGCACATATAAATAATAACTTCATAAACTTTGATCCTTTTTTTCCTTTTTATGTATTGACAACAAAATCTTCACTAGTTTTTAGATTGATTGGTGGACATTTATTAAGGAAAAAAAAACTTCCAACAAAAAAAAAGCAATTGTTCATGTTTTGAATTATCAATTAATACAAAAAAATTCTTGAAAGATCATGAATTTGAATCAAATTTTGCACATTGAAATTTTGCAAGTAATAGAGCCTATTCCAAAAAAAAAACATAACAATTCCAAACTCTTGAAAGATCATGAATTTGAATCAAATTTTTCACATTGAAATTTTGCAAGTAGCAAAGCCTATTCCAAAAAAAAACAAGACAATTCCAATTATTGTCTTTCTCTTGTGATTTTTCAAAAATGTTAAGCTATAGTTTTTGTCCATACATTTTGTGATGCCTATAATTGAGTTTTCATCCAAGTAACCATTTAAAAACATTGTTTTCACATCTAGTTGATGTGTTTCCAAATTACGTTGTATGACTAGTATGACTAGCACATTAATGGAATTCAATTTAACCATAGGAGAAAATGTTTTCATGTAGTCAACTCCTTGCATTTATGAGAATTCCCTTGTTGCTAGCCTAGCCTTGTATATATCAATTGTTCCATCCTCATTAGTTTTAATCTTGAAAACCACTTAGAACTAATTAGGGTTCTACTCGAAGGGAGAAGGATCATGAACTTCCAAGTGTTATTCTTTTGTAAGTAATCTTATTCAACATTGGTGGCATCTTGCCATTCTTTAATATTAAATTTCTATAAGTCTACTTTTATTATGTGTAGAGCCTTTAAAGATATATTTGCTAAATTAGCTTGATAAACTTTTTTAAATGAAATTTTTTAGTTTGTGGTTTTTTCCTTCTATGGATTCTATTAGCATTTTTGTAAGTTGAATTTGTTTTTTTAAAGTTGAGAAGCACTAGGTGGACTTTGTTGTAAATGAAATTTCTCGTGTGCTATCATATTATGTGAAGTTACATCTTCTTTAGGCAAGTTTTTTCTATCATTGGAATTAATTGAAAGTTGTGAGAAGTTTTCAATGAGGTTACTTTGAACGAGTTGACCAAATGTTGTGGTATTCCCACACTTGCGGAATTAATTGTTAGTTTGGGGGTAGTGCAACATTTTGGATTTGTGTTGGAATATTTTGATTTGGATTTGAAATAGGTCTTTGTTGCCTTCACATTGTTGGGGTTTGTTTTACAAAATTATCACATTGAAATAACAATTCCTTTTTTCTTTTTCCTTTTCCTATAGGTGTTTGTTTTCTTGACAATTGTCAAAGTTTTTATGAAAGATGACATTTCTAGATATGACTATATTTTTATCATAAGATGATAAGCCTTAGATTCTTCATTAAACCCAAAAAAATGCATTCATGAAAATGTGAATTCAACTTTTTTTTCCCTCATGAATAAAAACATGTTCTTTACATCCTAAAACTTCTTAAGTATGATAAATATGATTGTCTTCCATAATATAGTCCTTAAAGGAGTTTTAATTTTTAGTCACAACTTGTTTTGAACTTTTGATTTTGTTGATAATTTTCTATTAAAGTTGCATCGTTCCAAAAACACCTTAGGTACCTTAACATTTGACAACATTGTTAAAGCAACATTGATTAGATTTTTATTTTTCCTTTTTAATACACCATTTTGTTGGGGTGTATAGGAAGTTGTAAACTCCTTTTTTATGCCTTGATTTTGATAAAAGTTATTTAACTCATCAAATTATACTCACCTCCATCGTCAAATCTAAAAGTCTTAATTTTATGATTGGTTTGTTTCTTTACAAAACATTTGTACATAGTGGAAAATTTTATCAAATGTTTCAAATTTATGTATCATGAAATAAATTTAACAATATCTTGAAAAGCTGTTTCTAGATGTAATGAGACACATTGTGCATCTTCAATGTGTTCTTATTTGTAATGAATTAGAAATGTCAAAATGTACAAATTCAAGAAGCTTTGTAATTCAATGAATTCTCTCTTTGTGAATTTTTTTTTCATGTTGTTTCTTTTGAATGCAAGGTGCACATAAAATAATTTCTTTCTCATGAAATGTCTTAATGCCTATTGATGTATATTGCATTTGATGTAATCTTCTTTGTTTTACACTATTTAATCTTTTGTGCCACAAGTCAATTTAACTATCACATGTAATGATATGATTTGCTATTACATTTGGACTAACATATGTTATACATGCAACACCCACCTTATAGACGACAAATACTAATTTTCACATTGTAATCACTATTCTTAATTGATTTGTTAATGTACATATGCATGATTTAATGTGTATGTCCCCACCAACTTTGTCAAATTGTTTAGTTGAAAAAAAATTCTTCTTTAATCCAAGGACAAAAAGATCATCAATGATTTGTTTTTCTACCCCATTAAAGAGCATAATAGTGACATCTCCTTATCCTTGGATTCTACATGTAGAATTATCACCAAAGTAAACTAGTTGATGATTGTTACAAACTTTTTCAAAACAGATAAGCTATGTAGCCTCAATATCTATATACCAAGTATGATTTGATTTTTCCTTCACTATCAATGCAACATCATAAATTCTATAAATTTTTGTAACAATGTTATATTGATTGTTACTATTATTTTAATTTCATTTCATAATTTGGTGTCGTTCATCATATGTTTTAACTTTTTTATATTGTCACATGAACCTTAAACTTGGGTTCACAACCAAGGTTGGGACATGAAAAACGATGAAGGCCAAAAATGTGTTTTGAGACTCAAGGACACTCCTATGCAAAGTGTGAGAAAGTGAGAAAGATGCGATCCCAAGTGCTCATAAGTGGGAATCACTTCAGATTCAAAGTTTTAAAGATTTGGGACAAAAATATATATAGGTGGAAAATCTTGTGCAAATTGAGATTTTTTTATACATAATTTGAAAGTTCTTGAAATGTAAATATTGTACGTAAACTTTCATTTTCCATTGGGAAATTTGAAATGTAAGTTATATGGTCAAAAGAAGGATCATGAATTAAATTGACAATTTGACTCCCCATTATTGAAAACAAGGAAATAGGCAGAAATGACCTTTGATTGAAGCATAAAATATGGTGTTGAAAAGATTTCATTGAGGGCTACAACTTTTTTGTTTCAACCTCCTTAATCGAAGTTCATATGAAAGAGTTATAAATTCACAAAATTGTGGGATTGATAATTTGGGAATCCTTGGAAATTTTGTCATTTCAATGTAATGTTTGTTGTAAATACACTGTAATATATATAATAAGAAGGAGGGTATTTGCCTCCTTCCAAGTTTGGGCCATGTGAATGTAATGAGTCCAACGCAAGTTTATGATTCAAGTTGACTTCATTTGCATTAACCATTTGATTATTTGGCTTGTGTTCTATGAAATGTTCATGATTTTTGTATTGTCCTAGTCCCATTTAAAATCTCCTATACACCCTTCTTTCCCTAGTGTGAGGAGCTAGAAAACATACCCCAAGTTTTCCCCCTTTTTTTTAGTATTGTCACTTGTAAGGTTTATTCCCAATACCTCGGGACGAACTTAGGCGTGTGTCACTTATAATAAAAACACTTGTTAAAAAAAGATTTATTCATATCAAAGGTTTAAAAATTATTTGTTCTTTTTGAATTGAAAAACTTTTTTGAATTCCTATTAAAATCAAGCTTTTTGTTGTAATTAAGACCATTTTTTCCTATATAAAAGGTTTATGTGTTATTTGAGGTTGGATGTAAAGATTTTTCATCAAGTTTTTTCTTATATAGAAACTTTAATACTAAGTTTTTCAAAAAACTTATGAACATTTTATAACAAGGAAGTGTGTTGTTCATTAAAACAAGTATAATTTCATCATTTGATATTGTTGCACTTGTTGCTAAAAATTGTTCCATATGTGTTCAAACTATATGAATGTGTTATGTAGCATTATCATTCTTTCTAATTTTTAACGTATACAAGTTATTTTTTATATACATTTTCATCATTGAGTAAATTGAGATTTAAATAATCCAACTAATTTTGCCCATGCTAAAACAAATGATTGGATTATGCTATTATCAATGAATTGTTGATGATTGTCAAAGCCAATGTATTTTTATCCTCTTTTAGAATATTTTCTTCCTATTCATGTGACAAGTAAAGGAGGAATTTCAATAGTTATTGAATGTGCTATTGTAGGTGCAATTGGTTTGATTTCTATTTCATCAACTAATAACCATAATTTTTTTTGAAAATAAGTGTAAATCTATGTTTCCAATATTGAAATACAATTTGGCAAATTTTGAAATGTGACTTATACCTATATTTATTTTCATTTTGATAACATAGCCAATTTTTGAGTTTGGACTACACTAATATTTGGTTTCATTAATCATTATAATAAACCATTGTTAAGGTTTTTAAAAAAAAATCACCTTAATTATGCACATCACCTTCCATGATTGTTTGCTAAATTTTTAATTTATCAGACATTTATCACTCTTGTATTAAAAAATATAGATAAAAATATGCAAATTTTTCACATGATTCACAAACATGATTCAAATTATGTGAAATCAAACAATTGATAAAAACTTAACTTTCATAAATTTATTTAATGAAAAGAAAAGAAAAGAAAAAGAAAAAGAAAATAAAATATAACAAATATTATTTAAAAAATTCTAACATTAGATAATATGAAACCAAAATGTCTAATTTCTTTAGAAATTAACTTCTTAATATAATGGGCTATCATAATATTCAAAACCATATTGAAAATCTTCCTTAATAATGACATAATTTGTTGAAATTGAAAAAAACACCACCCAAAAAAGAAGTATACAATGACGTACAAAGGGGTCCCCTATAATTAGTGTGCTTTGACACATCTGTAGCTATTAGAGGTCCCAACTTTACATATCAAATATTAGAACTATAGGCACTTGATTGTATGTATTATTTCCCACTAGTGTATTGAAATACATATATATTACATAATTTTGACACATACAAGTACATTGAGTTACATGTACATACGTATTATGTATTAGTTGGGCAGTGAGCAGATCATGTGGCTCCAACCGATGCATAATCTTGTAGTTTAGATTTGATGGCATGGAGGTTGAAGTATCCTTCACAGAATTACTTTGTTGGAGGGGTTTGATGTTCGATCATGTCTCCTTTGATCCAATCCTTCATCGCGGGGGCTGGGAGGTCGAGGCATTTGACAAGTTGTTGTCGAGAGCTGCACAAATTGACATCCATCAACTCAATCAGTTCCATCCATTACGTAAAGAACTTCAAAAAAAAATTTCTACATTTGTTTTTACTCACCTTCTCTCACAGAATTTCCCTTTCGACCACAAACGAACCTTCTGTTGACCAACGATGTCAATTTGATTTTCAAAGAACCTTTCATTTTGGTAAGTAAGGAACTTTTTTGAGAATCTTCCTGGGTTTGGTTTTTGGGTCTAGCCTCATGCTACCGCCCTCAGCTGGGCTCTCAAACTTAGAAAGATCCTCAGAAAAATTCCTTACCTTATATGTTCTATCTTACGCATCAAGGGAGGCGAGACAAGTGTGTTCCTCGTCTTTCAAGACGCAGTCAAATTCTCAAATTGATGAAAGCAAAGAAATCCTATGACACTCATTTGCAGTTGCGTCATTCTATCTTAACAACCTTTTGGCAACTCTCACGTACTTTTCATCTTAATCACAAAGTTTTTGAAGTTTGTCCAGTTATTTCCCTCCATGAGAACTGCACAAAGTCTCATGTAGGTGAAGTAAGATATCTCGAACTTAGTTGCAACTTTGAAAATCCGGTCATACGAGCCCTCATCATACGCTTCCGATCCATTCTCACAAGCTATAGAGGCATGCTTAGCTTGGGCCGCTCCCAGCACCTACACACCATAATTTGAACTTCCACGATATCAAACACTTGTCATCAGCAGGTGAATCCCCCCGAGATAGTATTCATCCCATTCCCCGGATTGGCTTGAGAAATAGAAGCTGCTCTTTTCTTGGTCGTATGTTCTTGGAGACTGGGTCAGCCAAATTGGGTGCCTCACAGTCTCAGGTGCAATTTCATGTAGGTTTTAACTCAAGTTCAATTATTTGTTTTCTGGGCAGCCACTTCTTATGCATGGTTTACAACTGTAGTGCCAAGATACTAACTACTCTCCATGTTTCTCCAATCGGTTCACAGAGCCCAATGTTTATGTCTGTTCTACCATATCATGTCAAGGCTATGGATCATTCAAAGCACACATGTACCTGGTCGACAAGTGTTTTAGGTTTGTTGATTTTGTCACCAGCAGCATTTTCCTTTTCTACACATGTGAAAATGAAGGTGGCGCCCAGGTTATTAAGAATGCCAGCTATGGACTCGTACACAGAAAGACTGTCAGGACCGCCTTCGAAGAGCCCTGCTGTTGCCTCTGCTGCACGGCTTGGGTCAATACAGTACCAATAAATCCCTGGAACCTGCATTGAAAATGTTCAGTTGCAACAATGACACCATGAATCAGACCCAACCATTATCAATCTACACTTCTGAATGTGTGCAGTTATGAATCTTTGATTCTTTACTGTTTGACCATGAAGATACTAGACAAGAATTTATGAGCATGGTGTTCAAAAGACAACCCTCCTCAATGTACAAAGGAGTTTCCGAGTTGCAATTGGATTCCAAGATAACTAGTCACTTTGGCTGTCGAGTTACATGTGACAGGGACCAATAGAATGAGATAAGAAATGCATCAACTTTGTCACCCCTACATAGTTGTTTTATGCAAATATGTGATCTGCAAAGAGTGAACTTTTCTGCCACTGTAATTTGAGAAGTCACCCAGCAGTAGTTAACCCAATTTCTCCATGGCATCTCACCTTGGCAGCAATTGTGACACCATTAGGCTTGAAGATTTTATCGGCGATTTGCAACACTCTCTTCCCATGATCAACCAGATTTGTTGAGTACCAGGTAAGAAATGTTTTTCCATAGGTTTCGCTGTAGCATATGCCATTGGTCACACCTGCGGGCGCTGTTTGGAAAAACTGTGTTTGTGATGGCGTTGAATAATAATCTCCAGCAGTTTGAGGCCCCACACGGCACGGTATTGGTAATCCTTTCCTCGTCGCTTCATCCTCCCAACTCTTTATCATGTACTTATCATAACACTGCTCACAATCATGCCCCATGGATACTCATGAATTGAAAAGTTCAATGTTTTAGCCAGAGTGCCGAATCAACAACCCACAATGTCATCAGGTAGGAAGGATGGTATGTGGGCAAGAAACAATTTTTAATTTATTCCTGTTCCACACCTAAAACCACAGTGATTAACAATGTACCAACCAGTACCCCCCAGTGTTGGCCAGTTCTTTACTTTTATGAAGAACTTCGAGTTCCAGTTCTAAAAAATAATTTAGGACGGTTTTGGTTCCAGTTCTGGTTCCACACATAAATGGAATCAAAAATCCAGTTCCAGGTCTGGTTCTTCTCTCAAATAAATTCTGGTTTTGGCTCTAGTTCCACTTCTGAAAATCAGACCCAGTTTCAGTCCAGTTTCAGGCTGCAACCTGAATTGGAACCAGAGGTCACTGGTTCTAGTTTTGTTTTTCAAAAATCTTGGTTCTAATTTTGGTTTCAGTCCCACACATAAATGGAACTCAGAATTTGATTCTGGGTTCAATTCTTCAAAAATATAAAATCGGGGTCTGGTTCTGGAACCGTTTTCAAAAATCAGACCTGATTCCAGTTTGATTTTTACTAGTTCCCGAACCAGAACAGCTGATTCTAAGCCTCCAAATCAGGTCAGTGCACAACACTGGTATCAACTGTCCACATGCACCAACTTCCATACCTAGTTAACTAGGTAGAGGTTGGGGACTCTTCACGTCTCATGTTCACAATCAGAGTGATGCAATCTGTGTTCATTGACAGTTACTGAAATTTTGACGCAAAACAGGTCAGATGCATTCCTAGTTGAACTGGAAAATGTACGCGTTTGTTGGACATCCCTCTCCAGGATTCTGCTTAAAAACTTTCATGGCATTGATCCAGATGCTGCAACAATAGAGTGCCATGGAAGACAACCATTTGTAGCCTTTCCATAAATCCAGTGCAAAACACAAGAAATAGTGAAAAATGGCAACTAATGCAACACTTTTGTGGTCCAATTGTACATGCATTGACTAGAGGTGCCCACTACCAGCACACTGGACAAATCCTCTGAGCATAGAAGTCTTGTTCCATGTGGTTTCTTTGAAACAAAGTTTGATTACACGGAGTAGAAGATTTACATAGGATGATTCCACTTACCTGAAACTCACCAACACCTGGAGCAGTATTCCACGGCACTCGGTATGCAGGATACCTCAGCTCACCACTAGGACCAAGCCCAACCTCAATCGTCGTGATACCGTTTTTGTCTGGTTTGGCAAAGTAGTTCTTCATATTTTTGCTGAATTGGAACATGAAGTTATAGTACACCTGCCAAGCAACATCTCATCATACTCATTCTTTAGACCATCTAATGTAGACTGGCTCAAGAGCATGTGTTCCTTAGGGAGCCTTGATTGGCGCACTGATCTTGTTGACAAGCATGTGTTCCATTTAGTATGTGGAAACAATTTTAGTTTCAATACCTGTAGTGGAGTGAGTCCATTCAGCACAGGTTCATTGTCTACGGCCAATGACAAGTACTCAGAGTCCGGGATGCCACCAGCATCTTTGTAGAAGATGTCAGGATTTTGGTTTCCAATCTCAGTTACCCAGTTAGGTAGAGGAATTTGCACACTATCTCCAACATTGTTCCCACATGCGTGGAATGACATTACCACCTGATTAACCACAAACCCGCGACAGATTACCTCAAAAGGACCCCAAAAATAGGAGGATCAGCCATGTTTCAACAAAGTAGAGCTAGTCATGGTTAGAGCTTGTAATATGAGTTCACATCATTGAAGTTCTTGGGGGCTTTGTGGAGGTAAATTTGGACAACCCGGCGAATCAATTTCAAAATGTCCAGTTTTAAGAAGATGAGTATCCTAAGGTTTGTAGCGTACACAAGGTGCTTATACTAAGTTTACTAAAAGTCATCCATGCAACTATGCAAGAAATCCACTTCAAACAAATACCTAGTACTTACAAAGTGTAGCACCCAGTCAATTTATTACTCTCATGATCTAGATTGATCTAAGTCTTCATCGGAAGTCAGTTAAGCGGGACTTAAGATTTGATACCTGACCAAGTTAGTCAGTTAAAAGCAAAGTATCCCCAATGAAAAGGTGGGCAAAAGACCTCATCATTCCTCATTACTCATTAGACATGGAGAACTTAAAATCTCCTAAAGATTACACAATTCATAGGAGTCCAAGTTTGACGACCAGCCTTTGGTAATGAACTTACATGAAGGTCAAGACCTGTACTGCAAACAATGGAGAACAATCTCTTGTATCCCTCCCACTCATACTGGCCTTGAACTTCCGCTTCAACTCTTCCCCACCAGCAATCCACCATCACCCCCTTCACTCCAACATTGACCAACTTCACCAAATCATCCCTTAACGCCACCTCCTGATCATGAGTCGAGCCCTGTCCATATTGGACTTTATGCTGGTCATCTAGAATGCCCAACTGCGCGCATTCATTACCGGATGTCAGACAAGTTACCAATCGCAAGTTCATCACAAAATTACTTATGAGCAGCCTACATGCCCAGATGAGCACGGCACATTCGTGGACAAGCATTGGAAGTAAAAACATTTGAACTTAGACGATTCGGAATCCAGCTCGCGGCAAAATACACTAACCCGCTCACGGTACAGTATTGTCCACCTCAGGCCGACAACATCACATTTACAAGACATGTGGCTAACGGCTGTGTATAGTAGTAAGCTCATAACAGTCGGTTTTGAAGACCAGACGTATAAAATCGATCCATGGACGTGCATCATTTGTGATTGCAGTGGTTAAGTACTGGGTTATCTAAATTAACATTGACCAAGCCCTGAGAGAGTTAGTTGAATACCGGAAGCATGACAAAGACAGGAATACCAGTTTTGCCGGTTGAGATTTCTAATCCGCGTACCGCAACTTGTTGCAGCAAGCAAGCAGAGAACAATAATGTCACAAAACCTGGCAAGTGAGCGATCCTCATAGCTTCTTCTGACACTGGACTCCACTCTCTCATTTCATTTATACCTGTTACATGCATGGGTCGTAGAATGCAATGTAGCTAGGGTAGCAACTAGCTAACGCAGAACAACAGCCGATCCTATTCAATTCTTGTGTATAGGAGAAGTTGGCACAATTCTTTTCTATCCTCAACATGTGCACAATTCAATTGAAGCAGCCTATTTTGTACTAGAGAGCCTAGCGCGGATTCTGTCAGGTGAACGTTCCCTGGACAAGCCTGTCAGGGCAAACTCGGGGTGTGTGCAGCTGGCAGAATCCGCCCAGACCGGCCTGCTCTTTCGCGTTAAAGTACATAGGACGGGGAGAGTAGCAGAATCGACTGCTGCCTGCAAAATCGGCAAGGTGGGCCAATTCCTTCACATTAATGGGGCTGAAAAATAGGAAGAATTCCCGCACTGACTTTAGTGTCATTTTAAGCAGCTACTTGGAAGTTTGGAACTTCATGGAACCGCAAGACGTTTTACTTCCCCAGGTAACTTCACGGGGTCAAGGCCGCGCTCTTGACGGTTATGCTGTAACTGCATCTTTTGCGTGGGCAAAACGTATGAGGGTGCCCCTTTGACCCTGTGATTTTCGATCGGGGAGTATAATGCCTTGCCAAGGAACTTGATTAGATCAAGGTAACCACATGGAACTTTGATGCTAGTTAATGAAATCGTCAACATGAGGTTGTTTTTTTTTCCACCTTTCTGAGGTACGTACCATCAGTTGGCAAAAATCCCCAAAAAGATTTAACATTGATTGATGACCTGTTTCTAAAAATTGTCCAAACTGTAAACCTTAAACCTAAGAATATTATTGCCTCAAAATTAAAAGTTGTGTCAAAAAGTGATGATATTTTCTTTATAAAAGAAATTTTTTCCTTCATTTTTTGAAATTTTTTTCAAAACAACAAGCTGTCTTTAACAGCATATTCTTATTTTATTTTTCTCCATAGTGCAAAAATTAGGCACTAAGAAAACACGTATCATGAAATGAAATAGATGATTTTATAAGGATGAGGATAATATTATTATTTTTGGGTATATTATTTAAATTTTTTTTTTTGCATAAACTTTAAAAATTAAATTGTTATAATCATGTTTTTTTACACTAGTAAATATTTGAATTGGACTTAAAATTTGTGCTAATTTGAAAAGTAAAGTTCAAATATTTGAAAATAGTTGAAATAATTTTGCAAGTATTTGGTTTTCTTCTCATTCACCTCAATATTGATGTGGTGAATATTTCAATATAATTTTTTTGAGCTAATGAATTATTTTTTTATAATTAAAATTATCCCTAACCCCTAAAAAATGACAAAAATTTAAGATTCAAATCCAAATGATATGACACGAATTGTTTTAAAAAGTCATAGAGAAATTAACGCTGCCCATGAAATATATATATATATATATATATATATTTCAAATGTTAAAAAAGATTAAAAGTTCTAAAAATTATATTTTTGATGTTTTCAAATAAAAAATAAAATAACAAATATGTACAAAATATGTTGCTTGCATCGGGTCTGATTTTTGGAACTGGAAGCAGGTCTAAAACTGGATCCAATTCTGGTACATGGTTCTAGAATCAGAACCAGAATTTTTGGCCAAAAAAAAAAGATGTTCTGGAACCTGGGGTTAATCAGTAGTTAAATGTCAGCTTCAGACCAGGTTGCTCGGAACTGGGTTTAATTTCCAGAACGAAAACCAGAACCTGTATTATTGGTTACTCAAGAACCGAACCAGACCTGGGTTTCCAGTTTTTAATGGAACTGGAAGCATTCTAAAAAATATTTAAAACCGGAACCAGAGGTTCTTCATAAAAGTCAAGAACCACCCAACACTGGTGGGACAAAATACAAAAGATTCATGTTTCGGACCAACCCCAAGTAGGCCAAGTGGACCGGGGGTGGAGGGGGGAAATGAAATGCAAGGTATCAAGAGCAACCCGCCCAGGGTGGAGAATATAAAAAAAGGAACCAAAAGTATTGTACTTTGGTTGTTTTTAAATTGCCAGATTGCACTTCAAACAATACCTATGGGGAGTTGAGATTCAATGTTTTCTATTTAGAATTTCTGTCAATTTGTGGGTGGGGGACAACTTAGTAAGGCTCTAGCATATTGCTTCTTCAAGTCCATTGGATTCACCTTTTACTGAAATTCGCAAATACCATTCATAGTAATTCCTGAATGAATACTTTCGAAGTAATTTGTGAACCAATAACTCCAAAGTTTTTTTAAAAGGATTGTAATTTTTTTTAAGGCTTATAAATTTGTGTACAAAATTTTACACATGGTGGAGGAACATCCTTGATGGGAAAAGATAGGTATTTCTAGTAGTTCTGGATATGCTGTTGCAACCAATGTTGTCCAGTTAGTAGGTTCTCAGCTGGTCTAGGTTTAAGAATCAGACCCAACAAGTCTACATGGACTTGGATCACGAGGATCTTACCGTTTTCCTCTGACATGACTTTTGATTCACACCATGCATGCTTGAGATCTTGCACAAATTCAAGGGCGAGTGCTGGATTTTTTTGCTCACTTAATTATTGTAACACCTTTTTAGGTTTGACAAAAAAATATTATTTTTTACAATGCCGATATTCTAAAAAATTAAGGTCTCTTCTTGCTGAATTTTTTAAAAATTATTATTTACTGATGCCAAAATTTCATAGGATTCAAGTTGTTACAGGATAGTTTTAGGGTTTTCATATGTATATTATTGCATATATTTTAAGTGATTTCAAACCATTGCCAAATATTTTTTAGTTTAAATAATTTTTTTTCAGAAATTCAGGAAAAAAAGATTTGTGCTGAAAGAAAATTTTCAGCATAAAATAATTATTTGGTGACGAGATGCCAAACCTGAAAATGTAATATACTATTCTATTTTTTTGTTTAGTCTACTATGTTTTTTCCCATTGGTTGCACACCAGGTTGCATAGTCAAAGAAACATCTGAGAGGCAATCCCTAGTTTATATATGATTAAACTTAATAATAAAGAGGATGATTCTAGATATATGTGTGTGGACATGCTTTGTTATCAGGTTTTGAACAATGAAGAAAATGAGGATGTTCCAAAGATGAATATGAATAACGGTGTTATTTTGTGATGGAACTGACTATGAGTAATGATATTAAAGGAGAATGAATGAACTACATAATAACAACACTTGGAAAAATATTGGTTACAATATGAAGGGAAGATGCCCTGCAAAAAATATAAAATAAGTGCTAAAAGTTTTGGAAGACATATTATTTTCTATGGAGAAGCTTATTTGAACTATTTAGTACATGAATGGTACCGCAGTTTTGATAAATTATTTAGTACTTGTGTCAAAAAAATTATAATTATTATAAATGAAGAGTTTGCAAGTTTTCAATTGTCAGGTTTGAATTGTAGACCTTCAAATTCAAAAAATTACAAACATTAAAATTCAAAAATTGATTGCTAAAGTAAAGATTTAAATTTAAATTAATTATTCAACAACTTGTTGCCAAGTCTGATCAAGGAGTACAATATATAATTTGAACCATGATGTACGTGGTATTTAAATGGAGGCAAAGAGTAAGGACCTAGTAGCTTCACTAATATGGAAACTATAAAAACAGTAAAGCTAATAGTCTTAAAAATTAACTAGATCATCAGTTTACTTTTATTTCATTTCATTCCAGTGACACTTCAATCACTATATAGCCATCAAGTTCACTTGTAATTGAAATATGTCACGACTTAAGTTATTTCTGGTATTATGTCAATTTTGAACAAAATTTTAAATCAACCATTAATTAATATATTAAATTTTGATGTGTAAAATTATTTCTTATTTATTATAACCTTGAAGTGAATCAATTAGTTACAATATGACATATTACATGATGTTTTAAATGAAATTTAATTTAATTGAAAGTTTTTAAATACAATTTCGATAGTGTGCTATATTTTATTTTGGGCCTTCGCTTGATAAAAATATTTAAGAAATATAATAAGATGAAAATTGAATGTTTATGTAGAATAAAAAAATACATAATTCAAAAAATATTTAACGAATCATATTATAGTATAGGCACAAAATATAATTTGAAGTTTGTAATCTAATATTAAAAAATTGTGATTAAAATAATTGATTTAAATGTGAAGATTGATTAAAATAAATGGTTTAAATGTGAAGAAGTCCTCTTGTTTACATTTTATTTATGTTAGCAATAAATTATTTCACATAGAAAATGAAAATTTTCAAAGTTCATTATAAAAATATTTATTTACAAATCATGTCATGAAATGATTTTCGTTGTGAAAAAATGTGTTTTGAGTTGTTATTAAACTAGAACAGTCAAATGTTTCTTGTAAATGATTTGAAATTTGATATGTTTATTTACTATACATGTGTAGACTTTTGCAAAAAAAAAGAATCAGTTTTTATTTGTTACATTTGAACAAATATTTTTTAAAAAACATGTTAACTTTTGATTTATAAAACATTTTGGTGTAATTGTGATATATATTTATTTTTTGACATGTTATATTACAATGTTAAATGGTAGTGGGTTGGCAAAGACAAGGGATTGTCTCCTTGGAGACCAAAGTTTAAACTTTAAACCTTGATACCAATGAATATATACAATATGTATGTTAAAATATTAAAAATAAAATAATATACAATTATGAGAAAAATAATAAAATGCTTTAAATATAACCTAATTACATTGACACATGCAATCCAATGTTTATTTGATGACGTGCTATTCAATTCACTTATCTATAACAACTCATTGCCAATACTAAGAGACATGGTGAATTAAATATTAAATTTCTAGTTTAATGAACTAATGATGATTTCACCTAAATAACCAATAAAATTCATAGTGAACTAAACTCACATTACCTTAAATGGTGTAGAGAATATTAACCAGGAACCAAAGGTCTTACATTTGTCTTCTTTTTAAATTGAAAAATTGAACTTCAAATGCCTATGGAGAGTTGGACTCTAGACTTGGGAGCTTGAAATTGGGGGGCAAGGGACAAGATGGAGGGTATCAGGGCGGCCCAAATGGTATGGCCCATGGGGAATATGAAAGAGAAACCAAAAGTCTTGCATTCTTGTTTCTTTCCAAAATTGGGAAATTGTACTTCAAATATCTATTGTGAATTGAAAACTGACATTTACCATTTACAAATTACAATTGTCTCAATTTGGGGTGGGGAAGAATGGGTTAGGCTCTAGTATATGGGTGTAAAGTCCATTGGCTTTTTATTGAGAATTGAACTAATTATTATTTTTTAATTCTTAAGTTTTAGCCAAATTTTACCCTTGGTTGAGGAGTATCCTTGGTGGGAAAGCATGAATATTTAAAATAGAATTTGGGAGGTGATGTTGCAACCCTTTTGTCATTCCCATTTATGAACATCAATGTTAACAAAACCTTGTTTGACATTTTGATTGGTTTCCAAGGAATTTATGCATTTATCCCTCGTGTTTTGAACCTTTGACTTCATGAGTCTACATTGTTCACTTTATAATCTTCATTTTAAGGAAATGTGTTCATATTAATTTTAAGTTCAGAAAATATGACTATCCAACTTCTTCTTAGATGGATTCCATGGAAGTCTTTTATTGTGAGTTATAACTCTACTCGACCACACGATTACTTTTATTGAAAGATTTACTTATTGAATTTAGACATCTCTCCAACAAAAAATCAGGACATTGAATTCTACATAAAGTTTGAAACACCACATCTTTGGCTAAGCTAAGAAGAAACAATAGACCATTAAATGGTGGATAAGTAGTTTCAAGTTTTATTTTTCTTAATTCTTCAACTTGGATGCAGTGATGTTTTTTTGTGGTGAATTTTTCCATTTGGTGAAATATATTTTGAAAAAAGAATATTAAGTCATAAATTCCTTTTTTTGGAAAAAAGAATCGGAAAAGAAAATATTCACCAAAAACTGCCACAAAATGAAGGTTTTCTACTTTCATATGTTGAATATCGCAAAAATTGGCTAAACATACTTATTGATGATCGCCACTTGAGCAACATCACCCAAATTTCTTTTTAAAATTTAAAAACTGCTTTAACATAAGGAAGATCATATGCCTGCATAAAGTAAAATACATACATGTGTTTTATTATAATTTGAATATTTATCACTATCCAGAATATAGGGTCTCGAGATCTTGGAATCCTACATAGTGGGTGTTGAAAATCATACACATATGCTTTAAAGTGGTATGAATATTTCATAAGGTGGTGCATGGATAAAGGTTGGAACAAATAGAAGTAAATTTATGATGGATAAATCCTTTCCAATTTGGCTAAGGTCCCAAATTTGCTCAATTGTGCCTATCCTTATCCGGTCTGGATAAGGATAGGATAAGGTCCCATTAAAACAACTTGACAATAATAAAGCAAATTAACAACAAGGCTAGTTTTTTATGATGAAATATATTGTGAAAATTATTGAACCCTTATTGTTAATCTTCTTTATTGTTAATTGGATCCTTGGAAAATAGGTTAAGGAGAATAAACTTGTTTTGTGGGATGTGGGGAAGGTAATTGCAATTACCTTCAGGTAAAGCCTGTGGAACAGGGTATTCCTGAAATATGCGGCCTTTGCCTGAGGCAGGAGCCGAGCATGAGCCTCAACTTCGGGGGTGCCCTGTTCCAAGTGGCTTGACCTGGTGTCAAGCTCAACAGCCGAATTCAGCAAAAGTTGATGGTGACAATTGATTCGATTGCATTGCACGACAGCACAAAACCATAATTTGTTGCTGTACTTGTGGAAGAATCCTCCGTACTGGGACATGAATTGTGCATGTACAAACGTGTACAATGCATGATAAAAAAACACCCAACTATTAGAGGATCCATATCCTTAAAGTGGTACCCAGTCATGTGCCCTCTCTCTCATCCTCTGATTGGGAATTTCACCCTCAATTTGGAGGTATTCCATAAGTTCCACAAATTGTAGTGTGCAATCACTCCTAAGTTGTACCTACTTACTTACTCATTTACTTAGGTTACCTAATAACACCTAGGGTATTTATATACATAGGCTACTTACCTAGGACAATATTGAAACCTTAAAAATTTCTCACCCCATTTGGATATCCCATGGGACGAAGCATATTTTGATAAATTTTCAAAAATGAATCCAATGGGCATCCAATGAAGGAAATTCCAACAACGTCTCTGAAAAACCACTGTATCCCCAAGATTCACCCCTCTCAACGTCCTTCTCTAAATCATTATTTTCACATGAGCAAAGTCACTCTTTCAATCATTTAATGGCAGTGAAAAACCATTGTATCCCCAAGATTCACCCCTCTCAACGTCCTTCTCTAAATCATTATTTTCACAGGAGCAAAATGTCTCTTTCAATCATTCAATGTCATTTTCTGGATCATTTATTTTGGGTTTTGCAAAGTGGTTAGATCAACATTTGGGGTTGAACAAAGCCTTTTTTTGGAAAATTATTCGCACATGAGCAAAATGACTCACTCTTCTAGGGTAGATCGGCTCATCCTGGATTACTTGCCTATGACCAAACATTTATTTATATCTTCATCATATGTGTTTCATTTTGAGCAATTTAAAATGTTATGGGAGTGCTATGTCAAGTTCTAAAAGTCATCTTTGAAATGCAAATGACAAGGAGCAATAAAATAATAATAATAAGAAAAAGCTTTTCAACTTACAAAACACTTTTTTTTTCTTTTCTTATTTTTTCTTTGGACCCCTCTTATTTTCAAACCTAATCACTTTTTTATTTATTATTCATTTTAAATGATTTAAAGTTTTGTAGGAGTGCCACCTGAAGTTCTTCAAATCATCTTTGAACTCTAATAGCAATAGAGCAACATACAAGGAAGTTTTTTTGGGTGTTCAAGACTCGGCCTTTGTAATGTTCAGTGGTTTGTTTTTTTGAGTTCTCGATCCCCTTTACTTTGGGGGGTTGTAATTTTCTCATTGCTAATTCATTTTCGATGATCGTTAGTGTGTCAGATGTGCCAAGAAGAGAGGTTCAAGTTTTGTTTGGACACCAAAAACAATAGAACCCTCCCCTTGGATCCAGTCTACCCTGAGTGCTTAATTGTTTGATCATCGGCCAATCTACTCTAACAACTTTAATTTTCTTACCACCTTGAATTCTTTTAGTTCTTATTCATTTACTATATAAAAATTTATTGATGACATGGATGTCAAAGCTTTCACATGTGTTTTCAAGTGACAATGGTCATTACTATCTATTCGTATGTGTTGTCATTACAAGCGAGTGGTGTTAGTGTTGGTCACCAAATATAGAGGTTGCAATAATGTTTGAATTGAAGGATTTATGTAACATTTTTGCTAACTTCTAATACAAAGGTTATATTATCAACAAAATAAATTTTTGTCTTAGGTTTTTTAAACAAGTTTCATCATAACTTCCCAGGCATTGACTATCCACATCACTATATCATTTATCTAATTGGTTGTTTATTTCATTATATTATTTAATCTATAAATATTAAGCATGGCATCACTTCAAAAGTTCAAACAAGACCTTGTCACCTCTATATCCACATCCAATGGAAAAATAAATAAAAAATTGAAAAGCAAGAATATTTTTAAATTGAAAGCCAATTTTGGCTTTTGAATGTTTGCAAATATATAAGTCACAACAAGCCACCTTCATTTGACACATCAACATAATCGAATCAATTTTCAAATGTTTGTTCATTTTGGCATGTTGGCAAGTGGAAAAATACAATTACCCATTCAATAGTTTGCTTTTAAAAACTTCCTAATAAGTGAAATTAAACTTTTAAAAAGTTAATCCTTAACCAACCTTTAGTAGGACATTCAAGGCATTCTTGTAATGGAAAATGGTAATGAAATTTAAATTGTTTTCAATCATATAAGATACTAAAAGGTTTTTTTTAAGTAATTAGTGCAATGAATGGTCATAAAATGTCAAAAGAAAAAGTATTTTCAACTCATCGCCATAATTCAAGCAACATCATAATCATGTGCATTACATCGTGTGAAAATATATACGCATATATTGTAGCCTAGGGTAGTAGGATGAAAAGTCTTAGATTCTCATTCTTCTCAATGAACACATTTCCATTCAAAAAGTTTTAAGGGAGTTGAAAATCAACATTTATTAATTATTGCTTCAATGTGGGTTGGGAAGGTCAAGCTTTTTTAGCATGGTGCTTGAGAAGTGCATTTATGGTTGTAATTTATTCTAAATTGAACAATACATTTTATCATATTATATTTCCAAAAATTCAAGAATAACCAAGTTTATGAAATTAAAATTTTTTTGGACCAGCATTTTTGGTGAAAAAATAGATATTCAAATAGATTTGGGAATGTGGTCTTGCAACCCTTTTCATTTCCCATGTATAAAAATTACTTTGAAAAAACTTGTTTGACATTAAGATTGATTGTTAAGGAAATTTTATGCATTTTTTAATGATTTTTTGACCTTTTTATTTGACAAAGTTCAACTCTTGATTTGAAACATGTTCATATTTTGAGTATATATATATATTTGATTGGGTTGAATCATGAAAGTTTCTATATATTGAAATTAAATGGTCAGGTATAGAACATGTATTTAATTAATTTGGGACTAAAATGTTAATTTTGGATTGAACCCAACATGGTGAATGTAAAGAAGGCCACTTGGTGGTCACCAGATTCAAACAATTTTGAATAAAAATGGCAAAATTCTTGTCATTTTTTATATTCCCTTTAATCTTATGTGCTACATTTGGATAAGTTTAAAGATTTGAAGTGTATATGTTTATGCCTACCACAACATATCACATATATAACAAAAAAATCATCAATATATAATCCTAATCTAACATAAATATTTAGAATTTGCAAAAGGAAACCAAATACAGAATTAATGACCAAAAATTTGCAACTTTAAAATTTGGACATTTGGAAGCAATTTTCATACATTTGATGGGATTACTTGGTGGCCATTTGGTAGAACTTGTAAAAGCTTCAATTCATCAAAACATTAAAAGATAACACAATGTGGAGTTAATAAAAGAAAATGATTAAAACTTGCAACCTTGAAATTTGGACATTTAAAAATAATTTTTATACGTTTGATGGAATTACTTGGTGACCACCTAATAAAACTTATAAAAGCTTCAATTCATCAAAACATTAAAAAATAACACAATTTAAACTTAGTAAAAGAAGAAGACTAAAACTTGTAATTTCAAAATTTGGACATTTGAAAACAATTTTCATATGTTTGATAGGATTACTTGGTGATCACCTAGTATAACTTGTAAAGGCTTCAATTTATCAAAATAGTAAGAAATAACAAAACTTGGACTTAGTAAAAGGAGAGGATTGAAAAAGTTGATGGACACTAGATCATAATTATATGTGAAATAAAATAAAACTATAAAAGACTATAAGAACTTGGATTACTATCACATGACATAGATTCATATTCATGTGAAATGTCAACATACTAAAAAAACATAAACAAATTTCACGAATAACAATACTCTTCTTTCACATGATCATGTAATTCATTTCATCAATATTGTCAATTTTATCCATGTAATGAAGTTCAACAATATAATCCAAATCCATCCATGTTATAAACTGTAGTCAAGTTCATAGTCTTCCTTCATCTATGTAACTTATTTCATTTATGTTATTTTCATTGGAAATTTCATGTGTGTTATTTTCATTTCTGGATTTCATTGTGTAATTTATGCAAACATGTTTGGTTTATTTTCATATTAACTAGAAAATGAATTACTAACTTCCCCTATTTTACCCTATCTCGGAATGGGGCCTGGCCCTAAAGGGTGGGGACCCAAGGGAGATGGGGGTTAGTGTTGGGCAGTTAGCCAGTTGGAGTTGTGAGAACTGTCAGTTTTGGTTTCAGTTAGTAAAAATCAAACTGGAATGGGGGTCTGATTTTTGGAACTGGGAACTGGAACCAGGTCTAAAACTGGATCCGATTCTGGAACCAGAATTTTTGGCCAAAACAAAAGTCTCGAACCTGGGGTTAATCAGTAGTTAACCATCGACTTCAGACCAGGTTACTCAGAACCAGGTCTGATTTTCAGAACCAGAACCACAAGATGTATTATTGTTTACTCAAGAACCAAACCAGAACCAGACCTGGGTTTCCAGTTTTTGATGGAACTGGAACCATTCTAATGTTTTTTTTTCAAACCCATACCGGAGGGTCTTCATAAAAGTCGAGAACCGCCCAAGACTGGTGGGATCCGTGGTATCTCCAGGGCCAGTAAATCAGGGTACCACTTGCCCAGATAATGTGGACAAAATACAAAAGGCTTGTGTTTTGGACCTACCCCAAGTGGGCCAGGAGTGGTGGGGGAGACGAAATGGAAGGTCTCAAGAGCGACCCGCACAGTGTGGAGAATATGAAAAAAAGGAACCAAAAGTATTGCATTTTGGTTGTTTTTAAATTGGCAGATTGCACTTCAAACAATACCTATGGGGAGTTGAGATTCAACATTTTCTATTTAGAATTGTGCCAATTTGTGGGTGAGGGACAACTCGGTAAGGCTCTAGCATATTGCTTCTGAAGTCCATTCACCATGTACTGAAATTCTCCAATACCATTCAAAGTAATTCGTGGACAAACAATTTGAAAGCTTTAAAAAGGATTGTAATTGTTTTTTAAGGATTATAAATTTGTGTACAAAATTTTAAGCATGGTGGAGGAACATCCTTGGAGGTAAAAAAGAAGTATTTCAAGTAGATTGGTGGATATGTTGTAGCAACCAATGTTATCTTGTTCCTAGGTTTTTGGCCCAGTCTGGGTTTAGGAATCAAACCCAGCAAGTCTACATCGACCTAGACACAGTGGGTCTTAAGGTTTTCCTCCTAATGAAAAGAAATGAAAAAATATTTGCTTGACCTTCACCAAATTAATTTTCTCTTGAACATCAATGGTAGGTAGGGTACTATGTTCCAATATGTGCTCAAGGGCACAGGCCGTGTTGTTTTGGAAAAGGGGGAATGTGGCAAGGGCAAATTATAATACAATTGAAGTGTACCTTGCATGAACAAACCTATGTTTGAATTGATGAAATGTATTGCTCCTAAGTGGC
>Ga0116227_10002864_pt1 | contig 38863 bp, 35 predicted proteins | sample S1TSphgellanicum_FD_89693 | JGI IMG/M metagenome (GOLD analysis project Ga0116227, IMG submission 89693) | Host-associated microbial communities from peat moss isolated from Minnesota, USA - S1T2_Fb - Sphagnum magellanicum MG | ecosystem: Host-associated > Plants > Peat moss > Unclassified...
AAATGTTTTTTGCACTTGAATTTCTATCCTAGTTTTCCAACCTCAAAGGTTGATCTTTGTGTAGAGAGTTGAGAAATTGAAAGAATTACATAAATCAATCCTCAAAGAGCATATACAAGCAGTGAGTTCTCCCACCTATCTTTTGTGTATCATTTGGTTTCAATGATTCTGAAGCTAACCTTTAGATTTTGGAAATCAGAAAGCTAGCGCATATTACATGTCTTGTTTTTACATCGCCACACTCACTGCTACATTCAAGCTCAACACAACACTGCTCTTTCAGATGGAGGTGGTGCTGAGAAATTGGTGAAGTCATTGTGCTGAACGCAGCCTTTTGGAAACAACCATTAACATCAATGCACTTATTGATTCTACAAGCAAATGAAATACATGGCATACCCGCATTAGTTTCAAGAGAAAACAAGTCATTTTGCATATCATAGCCTTTTGCAAACATCCATTACATCAACACATTAGTTGATTTAGAATGCAAATAGCAAAACCATTTTAGTTTCAAGAGAAAAGAAGTCATTGTGCAGAACACAGCCTTTTGCAAACACCTATTACATTGATGCATGGTATATCACTGAAGTTATGCAATTCTCCATATGGAATCTTCTTGCAGAAAGATTTGGAAATGGAACTTACATAAGGAGTGCACAAGTTCAACTAGAAGACACTATATCACATTCATGTCTCCACTTGAAACTAGTGCCTCTGTCCCAAAAGTCAGAATAACCTTGGAATTTGGTTTTTGGGCATAATCAATATTTCTAGAACAGTGCACTGAAATCCCTTGTGTTGACAAAGAAGACATTTTCAGGGGTGTCTTTGTGGGCATCTTGAAACAGAGGGACCTTGTGGTGGCAGTTTTCTTGAGAGGAGTGGCGTAAGGAGAATTGGAAGGAGAATGTGAGGACAACATCTCGAATAGGTTACTACTGTTGGTTGGGACTCTAGTAGAAGGGAGAAATTGTGGTGTGTAGGGGGAGTCACTATTGTCAATTGCACTAGAAGTCTGTGCACATAATTCTTCTATTGATACTTTAACTGGTGTCTTCATAAGTGGAGAGGAATGGCTGTCAATGCTCATTGGATTGTTCATGTTATTATGGTGGACCTTGTTTCTGTCAATGACAAATCTGGCTGAGAAATGAAGTTTGAATGACTCAAAGAAATGAGAAAGCATTGGTGTGAAGCTCAATTCACAACTCTCAAAAGAGCTGCTAGATCGCAATCCTGCAGAATTCACCATCACCACCTCCAAAGGTTTTTTTGGAAGAAAACTAAAGGTGAAACAATTGTGGAAAATGGGTGGTAGAGGTCAAGACCTTGGACTCCGGAATAGAATATTTGGGAGGAGTTGTATTAATCTCCAGAGGAATACATGTCATGGCAGGAGGCAATTCGAACTCTATGTCATTAGACTCAGAGGATCCAACAACTTTCATTGAACCCAACTGCCTTGAGCTTTGTGAGATTGGTAACCCCTTTGAATTGCCTCTTCCATTCAATGTACCACCAGCCTTGAATGATCGTTCTGGCAATGGACCTTCTAGAACATCATCTTCCTACAAAGCAAGCAAGTTCAATTCTTGCCTCTTTACTTTGAACAAATCCCATCACCTAACAAAAAATCAACAAAACATCAGAAGCATCAGGAAGCAGTAATTAGAGTTGATGTTCTCCCTTGTACCTCTAGATGTGTGCTTGCAAATTCCATCAGTCTAGTATGGAATGCTCGCTGCCGTTCTACAGTCTTTACATGTGAGTTTCCTTTTTAGGGTAGATCAATTTTGAGCTTTCAAGAAGGTCTTCTTGAAAAAGCTCACTCTCATCACCATCACCATCAATAGCAGCCACTCCAGTAGCAGGCATTGGCAACAAAGAGATGCAAAGATCCCATTTGTTCTTTTGCAAGTATGACTCTCAACACCTGACGTACTCGAGTTTCACTGCTTTCGGCGGAATGTGTTTGATCTGAGCCAAGTGCTGGAAAAGAAATCGTCTTCAAAAACACATCCAAGATACAACACTGCATCAGTTTTGCTTTGCAGCAGCTTTGTGGAAGCAAAGAGTTGGGGCATGCTCCCTGGCTCGCAGCACTTTGAGGGGGTAGAGGGGTGTGCTGGAGCTCCGGGATGGGACTAGGAAGATGGACAAGCACTTCAATCATTCACACGGACTTGCACAAACCAAGCAACATGTGGGTTAATGCATAGTTTAAGCACTTTTGGTGTTAGGACGAACCACGGGCAAACTCGGGCTCATAAGACTCACCACGGCTTGGACTTGGGGGAAGCCACCACCTTCCCTCTTATATTATACTTTGTGCCTCTCCACGAGGCCCACATCCAAATGGTTTTTTGTCCCGAGACTCCCAAGTGGGAGTTTGGAAATTGTTAAAGTTGGGATTTATGCAACTTTGGGGCCCCATAACTTTGTGTGCAGACCTTCGATTGAGATGAGGTTTGAACAAAGATGTAGCCCTCATTGAGAGCTTTCCAACGGTATGTTGCACGCCACCTACACGCAAGGAAATCAAGTCGATTCCTGACTTTTAGTGGCCAGGAGTCAAATTGCCAATTTGACTCCTGGCCCTTCTTTTGGCCATAACTTGTGTTTCAGATGTCCAAATGGGTCATGCGAGCCCATTTTAAACATCTACGTTTCAATATCTTTTTAATGGTTTGAAGAACTTTTCGAGCCATTGGGTTTTGGCCCTTGCAATCACTCTCTAAACATTTGGGAGTCCGCCAGGACTTCAACTCCCAACATGGGAGTTCACTTGTGAATGTGAGGGTTTTTTCCCTCACACTCTTTTACACTCCCGGGGGCACGAGAATGCCATTCCCGGGCTTAGTCTTGGCCCGCACCCTTGCAAACCCTTTACCTTGGTCGCGAGCCCAAGGCTAGGGTTGCAACAGAAGGATTCAGTTGGATTATGGAATGAGAAAAGGATGTGCAGGGATTACATGCCTTTAAACCTGGTTACACCTCAGGACATGTACCCCATGCCCATCCCTGAAGAACTATTTGATAGCATTGGAGACTCAAACATCTTCACAATTTTGGATCTGAAACAAGGCTTCAACAAGATTGTGTTTGTTGTGATCGCAAGAAAATGACATTCCATGGAAACAACAAGTTGTGGGAATGGCTTGTGATGCCTTTTGGATTAAAGAATGCACTTGTCTTCTTTCAACGAATCATGGACCAAGTTTTCAAAGGGGCAGATTTCCTAAAATGCTACATAGATGACGTCCTAATGCATAATAAGGGATTCTTACAGCATTTGGCTCATCTTGAGGAATTATTCCAGAGGTTCCACGAAGTCAATATGAAGATCCATCCTAAAAAGTGTGAGTTTGTTGTCACCTCAGTAGTTTACCTTAGACACAGAATTTTGCCAAATGGTATTATGACTCATTGGGCCAAAGTAATAGCCATTTTGGAAATGCCCAATCCTACTAATGTTCACACTTTGAAAAACTTCATCAGACTATGTAATTACTATAGGATTTATGTCCAAGACTTCAATACTATTATTTATCCTCTCTATGCATTGTTAAAGAAGGATGTTGCTTGGACATGGAGTGAAGAGGCTCAAGAAGCTTTCAACACATTCAAGGAAAAGCTTTTAGAGCTCCCCATTCTGAGAAGACCTGATTTCAACAAGGTCTTCATTCTACACACTAACTGGAGTGTTCTTGGTATTGGTGCTATTCTTTGCAAACTTAATGAAGAAGGCAAGGAATATGTTATTGCCTATGCATCTCTAAACAACAACAAGGCTGAAAGCAACTACTCTTCATACGAGGGGGAATGTCTTGTTGTTGTATGGGCTGTCATACATTTTAGGTCCTATCTTTATGGCACTAAGTTCACTTTGTATATCGACCACCAACCTATCAAATGGTTAATGACCAATGACAAGCTTACTGGTAAGTTAGCTCGTTGGGCGCTTATACTTCAAGAGTATGAGTTCAAAGTTATTCATCGACCTGCTATTACACATTAAAATGTGAATACCATGTCGCGGAGACCTTCACTACCTCTAAAGATTTCTCAAAAACTAGGCAAAACTTCGACCAAATTCCAGTAGTATGTGTATTTTACACATCTAGTTATCTTGCACTATTGCAATGTAACTTGGTTGAACATCCCATTATGGATATATGGGAGGACTTGGACACTCTAAAGTTTTTTCAACATGAAGAATACCTTCCCCAAGTTACATCAAATCATCGGGATTGCATACAACAACAGTTCAAACATTACTCATGGAGGGACAATCACTTTGTCCGATGTTTACCACAAGGCGACAAAGTGATTCCTCCACCACAAGAACGACATGGTCTTATTTAGAAAGTACACTCGGAACTTGGACACTTTGGAGTTAAGTGTACTTATAGCCTTTTCACTCCTCATTACCATTAGAAAGGTATGTATGCTCAAGTTTGAGACGTCATTGTTAAGTGTGAACAATGTGATAAAGTGAGAACTTCCTTCTCCTCTTGATAGCTCACATTTTCTCCACTCCCTATTTAGGCCATGTTCTATCGTTGGTCACGTGATTTAGCTGGAGAGTTACCACAGACCTCTAGGGGTAATGTCTACATCATGATTATGATTAAACATTTTTCAAAGTGGGTCGAACTTGTTGCGCTGCTGAACAAGTCATCACATAGCACCAACCAAACTTTCTTACAACAAGTCCTAAGTAGGTTTAGAGCTTGTGTTGAGTGCCTTACTAATCAAGGATCAGAATTCAGAAGAGAATTCCAAGACCTACTTGATCATGTTCTCATTGACCATCGTCGAACTTCAAGGGATCATCCCCAAGCTGATGGCCTTGTAGAGAAGATGGTTTAGACATGCAAGAAGGACTTTGGAAGATTTGCCTCACTGGGAATAAAGAGGATTGGGACCTGGCCCTACTTTACATTGCCATGGGTTACAGGATGTCTAAACACGCCTCTTTGTTTCATTTCTCCCCTTACTTTCTACTTTTTGGGAGACATCCCATTCCACCCTCTTCCATTGCTACTCAAATGGACCAAGTTGTGGATTTGGAATCCTTAGCCACTTGGGTTAGGGTCATCGCAGAAAAGGTTGTTTTATTCAAGAGGGTTATGCCCATGGCCATGGAAAACTTGTCCATTGCATAGCATCAAGACACCTTACGGTATGCACACACACGAGGTGGCAGTTATAAACTTAAGGTGAGATAATTTGATGTTGGTGACTTTGTGTATCTCCAGCGACAACATAATGATACTCTGGACACTTTTTCCAATCACATTATCTTGAGGATTAAGGCGATGAAGCCTTCATGTGTGTTGGAGTTGCAAATAGTTAACGAATGCACAATTCAGGATCACTCCAAAAATTATGCGCCCTGCCATTTGCCGAACTTGGATCCTACCATCATCATGTCAACTTGGATTCCTCCACTTGACTATCCATGTCAAGTATGTCAGAGGACAAATGATGCTGATTAGATCCTGCTTTGCGATAATTGCAATGGTGCATACCATCTCTTCTGCCTCAAGCCAAAACTCACTCAAGTTTCTGTCAGCATTTGGTACTGTTCATCATGTTTTGTTGCAACACCTTGATTTTTACTTGAAACCATGCCACGCTTTTCCCGGCTTAGGTCTAGGGGGGGATACATGAAAATTTCATCTTAGCCTCCTCTTGTGCATTGTATATATCTGTGCATGCATCTTTTTGTGATTGATTAGTTTTTGCTTTTGACTGGTTTTAGTCTTTTTGTTCGATAGAGTTTGCTATGGATTTACACGCTTACAACACCGTACATCACAACACTACACATCATGGACACCCTACTCATCAAGGGCTTTTCAACAATGCGAAATGTGAAAAGAGGTGCCATGGTTTGAGAAATCTCCAATGACATAAACAAAACAAACACAAATTATCTTCATTCATACAGTGACTAATGTAGCTTGTGTCATTGGGCCAAGTGTCAACTAGTTACCCAACTAAAACTAATTTTTCCTTTTCAAAACTTTCTATATAATTTAATTTAATTTAATTTCCAAGGACAAAAACCACTCAAAATTCAATATCTCTTACACCTTAAGTCTGAAATTTTTCAATTCACCTTCATTAAATCCTATTCATCAAAGGTTTTCCAGCAATAACAAAAGCGTGCCCAAATTCCCCTATAAATTTTGATTTTGATTTATTGAATTTTTGGTGAAAATTGTTCAATATTCATGGTAGGTTGAAACATTATGAAACAACCTCAATGCACTCCTACTCATGAAGGGATTTCCAATGATACCGAGAGTGCAGTGAAAGGTGCCATGGTTTGGGAGATAGCAAGAGTGCAGCAAGAAGAGCTATAGTTTGGGAGATTTCAAGAGTGTGACAAGAGGTGCCATGGTTTGGGAGATCTCAATGTGGCAAACAAGCAAAACAAACAAATTAGGTTCCTTCCTAGATAAATTTCATAATGCATATGTTATCTAGATCAGGTCGATATACAATTTCCAACCATTTATGACCTACACATGCTACTTTGTGTAGCATGAAATGAGTGGAATGGACATGTTCCACCTAAGAACATGGGCTTGCCACTATTTCGATAGGTGGTAATGAGTTCTTTCGAGACATGTTCCAAAATGTATATTCACATTTCAAGCACATTTATTAGTTGTTGATTTGCATTAAAGTTAATAGTGATGACACCAAAAGTAGAGCTGGTAAAGAATTGCCTTCATCAATGCTGTAAATTGCAATGATGAGATGATGTGCCACTGCAGCAAGTTGTACTACTTGGGAAGGTGATGCCTGTTGTAGTACTATTAGATTGAGTTGATCCTAATACTATTCCAATCAAATTGCAATGGAACTGGAGCTAGAGCACAGAGCTTACTGGGTGTTAGAACTAGAACCGGAGCTGCTGCTAGTGCTTTCAGAGGTGGAGGAATGATAATAGGAGATGGTGAAAAATTGGAAACTGTCATCCAGGAATTTGAGACAAACCTGAAGCTTGGGTGGCTGTGGTTGTAATACCAGCAGCAGTTTCTGGCAATGACAGGCCTTCCTCAATGCATGTATGTGGAAGTTTTTGTGGTTTACAGCGATTGTCTCAGCAGCAACGACATCTAAAATCAGATTTGACTCTCAACAAGAATTTCCTCTGTGGAAGGAGGTCAATCTTAGCCAGCTTCTCTCTACTTGCCAGACAAAAAAGTGCCCAAATTTGTCTTCAATATTGAGAACCAATAAACAATGATCGCAATAATTCATTTGTGGAATAAATGTCCTAGAAGGCATCCATCACCCTCATAATTCATTCACAATTCATAAAACATCTACAGAATGTCTAAAAGCATTTAGATATCACTAGAATAGATCACAGGTTAGCCTTCTCTATAATATGAATATGCAACATTCCAGAAGAAACAACAAAAACTATATTTCTCCAAAGAGACAGAAGTGTTATGTATAATAGGGCGTGACTGAACAATTTGAAGTCATAACCTGGCACGTACATCCATTCCTCAATCTCATCGCATGCCAAAGCTACATTGTTTCATGATGTCCAATCCATCCCAATATACATAACTGGTATTCTCTCCCATTCTCTTTCCAGAAGCAACCCAAGATACATGAGAACACAGGTCTTCTCAAATTCACATGGCTACTGCAATTCAGAATGAGATGGAATGGAATGTTTTTGTAGCAAGTTTAGACCACAACCTGCAAACACTCCAGGCTATACAAAACGAACACATCTCATGCTCCTGTGCAGTCACAATATGCAAGTCTACCTAATCTTTACATTACACTCAACAAATCCAACCTACATTACAACTCACGTAGTACAAACTACCCCCTGCAAGAAGAAACAGGTCCTGGAGGAAACACTCACTTTGCTAGCACTGATTGTGATTCTTGTATTATCCAGTCCACTTGAAGTGGTCCCCACTCCAGCACATGGAGAGAGGTATGTTCACGAAGTACCAGACAGCCAGCAGCAGTGCTAAAAAAGGGATGCGTTCCTTCTAGTCAAGTTCGAAACTTGAATAATGCTCAAACTTTGCCTGAAATTCAAGGACAAAAACACCAAGGTTGCCTTCTTAGTGATGAAGCCTGGAACAACTATACTTTTGGCAAGCAGAAGAATAGATGTTAGTTGTGAGGGAGCAAAGTGAGCAAGTGTGACTACATTGCTCACCTTGCTCTTTATTGTGTCAATATGGGCCCTCATCCTCCTTCCTAGCTAAATAAAGATTCAATTGCAGCTATCAACCAGAGAACAGCTGCAATCCTCATGTTCAATGTAGAAAGGATAAACTTGGCACCCAGCTTTGACAACTCCAATGGCTCACAAGAGTTGCATGCTCTAATAAGCTCTTTATAGGGCTCTTAAAGATTAAGCCTTAACTAACAGGCTGTAGGTTCACACTTCAGTAGTGTCAGCAGCAAGTCCACACAATCTACCATAGAAGAAGCAAAAGCTCCCCAGCCCTAATGCACCAGCTACATGCACCTATAGAAGAGTGCCTCACTCTATAATGGCCACATTGTCAGAGAACTGAGGAGTCTAAAGAGCCATGACTAGGGATTATAGAACTCACAGAGCAGTCATCATAGATTCGCCAGATGGTTTCACCTACAAGGTTGGCCACTGATAGTACAGTCAGCTCTGGAAAGTAGTTCTGCTCTTTGACAGGAATTGTGTTTGTTATGATGACTTCCTGGAATAGTCCTCCTGATAGCCGTCGAACAGCAGGTGGGCTGCCAACTAACAGAACAATTAGTACCCAGAGATCCATGTCAACTGTATTTAAAATTCTGATACAGTTTCTCTTCTCTGTAACCTTAATACATTTCCAACTCTCCCTTATCTCCATAATGCTCCAGCCCAAAGTAAGAACGATAATCAAACCAAGACTGGAATCATCAAGTTACCTGAACACAGCATGTGTACAGCAGGCATATACTTCTCGAGCTCCTTCTGCATGAAGGAGTGCTGCACCATTCACAATTGTACCTAGATTGAAGATAACATTCCACAGATTGTCCAGTAAGGTCCTTTTCATGCAGATAGGTGAGAATCCTAAAATCATCAGTATCATCTCACAAAACTGGGAAAGAAGGTCATTCAAACTGGCTACCCAGAGGCTACACGGCACAACATGTATAGCTGCTCACAAGATCTAAAAGAGAATGGAACAAGTACCAGCTGTGTCAATCATGTCATCAAGCAAAACTGCAACCTTGCCTTTCACATCTCCAATGAGATTCATAACCTGCACAGTCACCAAAGCACACTTCTAGTACTAGAATCCAAAATGAGGTCAGGCCAGAAGAATGACAAAACACCATTTTAAGTCAGTGTATGCATGCCCCACATAAATTGATAACATTCTTCAACTTGCTGCAAGAAGTTAGTGGGTTGCATATCTGCTCTAACACCATAACATGCTTAGTGAAATGAAAGATACCCGCACTCTAGATGTGGTTCTCATCTGAAATTCTGTGGTACCTCCGAAACATTGTGACCATGCCGCCTCTTATCCACAATAGCAAGAGGTGCATCAGACATTTTCTTAGCAAAAGCACGGGCACGTGTCACTCCACCAACATCCGGGGACACCACCACCAAGTCATCAGATGAAATCATCTTACTGGCCAGATAGTCAAGGATCACAGGCTGCAATCCCCAGAATAAGGAACACATCAGTGAGCAACACTATGAGTTGCAAGGACTAATGTTGGAAACTAGTCTTGCATCAAAATCCAGACACTTAAGCTCCACAGCAGTACTTCTCAGATTGAGATAACAGTGTTATTGCTGCATATGGCAATACTGCATCTTTTGCTATATAACATCCATGTTGACATAATGCAAGAAACTCCAAACAATGCTGATAGTTGTGCTAGTGGCTTGCCACAAACCTGGCCATAAACATGGTCAACTGGAATGTCAAAGTATCCCATTGACTGGCCTGAATGCAAGTCACATATAAGGACTCGATGGGCTCCAGCTTCTGTAATCAAATTGGCCACCAGCTTTGCAGCAATTGATTCTCGTCCTTGTGTCTGTGATCCAGGACATCTAGAAGCAAACATCAATAAAATTGCATCTGAAGCTTCAGCCTTCAAAATGCAGGATCCAGCAATCTCAGCCACAATCAACTGCAATTTGGAGACTATTAATGACTTCTCAGCTTCCACCCTTGGTTTGATACAGTAATAATGCAGGACTTACTTTGCGGTCTGCTCGTGCATAGCCAAAGTAAGGGATGACTGCTGTGATGTTCTTAGCTGAAGCACGACGGCATGCATCAATCATAATCAGGAGCTCCATCAGATTCTCATTTGCTGGAGGACAAGTAGGCTGCACCAAGAACACATCACAACCTCGGACACTCTCTTGCAATTGGACATAGATCTCACCATCTGCAAATCGCTTGATGTGGATCTGCCCCAAATCAATACCCATGTAGCATGCAATTTCCTGCAAAATACACAATTCCAAAACATTGGCAACTAGACACGACTAACTCTGTGAAGCATGATGACGATGATACAAACTCAAGTGTCAGCAGAAAAAAAATTGACACAAAAAATTCTTTCTCTGTGTGCATTCTATTCTACCCCTTTGTGATGCGTAATAATACATGCGCAAGCTGCTGGTTTGCCGTGCCCGAAAATATTTTAAGACGGCTTTCTGACCGCATGTCAGACTGCAACAACACATCCTGCAAACCTGGTGACTCTAACATGCGATCCATATTCAGGTTCTTCATGGCTGGCACTACACGCCTTCCGTTCCAAGAAACAGATGAATTCGTCACCGCAGACTTCTGCATACATATAAGACATAGCCACACTACTTGAGAACTTTCTGAACCCCTGTGAGCGCAAGATTCAGCTTCTGTGTGACGAACAGATGGACTCACAGCACATCTATTTTTCCTCTAAAACATGAAAACCGATGCATTCCAAACAGAAACAAACGAATAGATACGAGTTAAAGACAGCCAGTACTACAATAATAACAACGTACTAATCACTGACAAGAGCCTTCACCATAGCACCTTCCCTTTCGAGCTTCCTTTTCACAGGAAGAGTTGATTACTCGAAAGAAGCCGCAAAATAGAACCACTACATGTGCTAAAATAATCGAAAAATCCTGTGCGTCTGCACATTAAAATCTCGACTACTTTAAAGAAATGATGTGACACCGATAAAATACAAAACAAAAAGCGAGGAGGGAAAAAAATAGCGACGAACAAACCGCTTGCGGAGACGAATTGCACCGCATCCAACGTCGTGGCTGAGGTCTGGCAGCAGCATGATGGTGCAAGCGGAGTGCGAAGTGGTCATGGAGATGAGAGGATTGTTTTGTAGGTTGAAACAAAATGAGGAAGCTGTTCATCATCGCATGCCCGACCACCACCACGCCCGCCATCGCCATCGCTCTCCCCTTCTTCCACAACGCAACGCCATGGCGCCTGCAGGGCTTTCTTCACGTTCTGAGTGCGTAATGACCAGATTACGCCACCGTAATTTGCTGTATTATTTTATAACCACGGAATTTTAAGCTTAGCCGTAATCAAATCCTGGAACTGTCTTGCTAGATTACACCTCGTAATTTGCTGTCTTATCATCTAGCGACATTATTCAAGATTGTCCGTAATCAAATCTTGGAACTGTCTTGCCAGATTACGCCTCCTAATTCGCTGTAATATGTTATAGCCACGGAATTTATGCTAATCCTTGTTTAAATCCTGGAACTGCGTTGCCAGATTAGGCCTCCTAATTTGCTGTATTATATTACAGCCAAGGAATTTAAGCTAATCGTTAATTAAATCCTGGAACTGCCTTGCCAGAGTAGGCATTGTAATTTTGCTGTATTCTTTCACTATACTCTTATCTCCTTTTGTCCAAAGGGACAAGGCTGCAGATATGATTCTCTAAAGCTGCAGGGATAATGTTAACTAGTAGCAATTAGAAGATGAATAGTAAAACTAAAAATATTACTCTTGGGACCGTCACCAGAGGTTTTTTCCTCTCTCCTTTTTGCAGCTTTTTTATATCAAAAATTTGGCAACTTTTCCAAATAATACAAATTGTAGTTGAATTTACACTAGAAAAGCACATCTGTCCAAAAAATTCCCAATTGTTTTGTCCAAAGAAACAACAACATTTGTCCAAGAAAAGTCATGGGCCTTCTTCCCCTGCTCAAAAAAAGTGTGGAATCAAAAGCTAGGGCTTATTTTTGGCAAATGGATGTGAAATTTGGAAGAAAATAAGAGTTGAATATCAAACTTTGGGGGAGTAAACTTTAGGGTTTTTTCTTTGACAAAATAGGTAGGTTTTGAAAATCAATAGTTTTATGTGTTTGTTAAATTGTTTTACTTGGTTTAGGGTTTGGTGTCACATGTAGAATTACTAGAAGCATGTATTCAAGAATGCTTTCATGCATCATTCAAAATCTAATTAGATTGAAAGGGTGTGAAATTTGTATCCACATAAAATTGTTTAGTTCAAATATTTAATGTTCTTTAATGCATGTATAATTTCAAATTGAATGTGTAAAGTCAAAGTCTTGCATATTTACCTTCTGCATGTATTTTAAAATGCTTCCATGTGTAGTTAAGAATGCTATCAACATAGATTGAAGGGTGTGTTAATCTACATCTAGATATGCATCCATAGAAATTGTAAATTCGTAATTCAATGCTTGAAACTTGATGCAAAAAATCATAATTTTTTTTTTTTTGGGTCATTTGAGGAAACTACATAATTCCTTATGCATTGTTTTTCCATAAATTTCTTTGCCCTTCAATTGAATTGACTTGATGTTTTCCAATGTATGCATTGAATCTATGTGTCATGTTTGATTCCTAAGTTATTTACACATCATTATCATCAACCTTTGAATGTTAGATTTTGTTGGAAATCAAAATAGGTTATGCAATAAACAATAGCAAGTAAAAACATTTACAAAAAATGACACATGTAAATGAAATCTTGGTAATAATTATCAAAAGGTTTGTTTTAGTATGTCAAAGGCAATTTCCACAATAGAATGACCATTTTTATGTTTCCTATTATAGAAAATTTCCCTTCTTCTTTGTATGGTGTCATAATTTATCAAATCAATGGGTATCCTTTGTCACCCAAAAGGTGCAAATCCATTTTGAAAAGCCTTGCTAATCTCTAACAACCTGTTGTATTAAACTTTCCTGTATAAACCAGACCTACACAAAACCTTTAAATCATTAACATTACTTGGAAGCCCCACAAAAACATTAGTATTTTTTTTACTTTAATCAACAACACATTTTTCCATTATGTTGTATCCACCAATTTATGATAATATTAATCTTCAACAAAAACACCTTGAAGTTTTAAGATAAAAAGATGGGTTCCATTTATAGCACCTTGCAAAACAAAAAGACCACACCATTTCTTGAATTCTTCCATGACAACTAATGTTTCCACATCTTGGGGCCAAGATATGAAACCTTTATAGATATTATTGAAAGCATAAACAAATTCATGCATGCAAGGGAAATTATGGATTTTCCAATTAGAAAAAGCCTACTCATTACAAGTTTAAAAATTTGCAAAAGTAGAATTAATTTGTAAATTGAACAACCAATTTGTATTTCAACAAAAACAACATTCTTGTATTTGTTTTTTTTTAAAACATGGTTTGTAACTTATTTGTAATGCTAAACAATGTGCGTTGAAAATTTGGAAATTTTTGACTTGGAATGATCCTCATCAAATTCAATTAAAAAGAACCTTGAAAAATCGAGTTGTACTTCTAGGCTTCACCCAATGACCTAAATCATGAAATAAAAAACTCAACGCACATATAATTCAATATCCATGTAAAGCAATAAACAACAACACATATAGGTGGACTTTAATGCTTATTGTACATTTATGGAATCATCACATTCAAAAAATGTGAAATTCATTAAATGTGTTTTAATAAATGTTTATTGCATCAAGTCAACCGATAGCATGATTGAGTTCATCAAAAGGAAAAGAACTTGATCAACCATCATTATTCAACTTATAGAATACATGTAACCAAAAATTCAAAAGCCATCAAAAAATTAAAACCAACAAATACATCAATAAAGATTTTCAAACCATAATCACAATAATAATGATACAAGAAGAGAAAAAATACAAATACAGACATGAAAACACAAGAAACAAGGAATTTTTTTTTTAAAAAAAAGACATATTTGAAACATTTGCAACTACAAAATTTAATGAAGAAAGGCACACCTTGAAACAAAATTGTAGAATCCATCACATCGTCGTTTTGCACAACAAACAAGAGGAACCAAACACAACAAGAAAAAAGTAAAATGAACACAAATTTGCAAAATCCAATAATAGAATGAGCACAAAGTGATGGTAGGTGTAGAAATCAAATCAATTACTCCAATCATAAACAAAAGCCAAATTAGAGCGAACAATACAAAATGATAGTACAATATAAAATGATAGTAGGGTTCAAATTCTAAAAACCAAACTAATTCTTGCAATTGTAAACAAAAATCAAAACATAGTGAACATGAAACAATGGTAGGGCAAGAGAGCAATGACTCAGAACACAATGCCTCAAATGTAATAAAACATTAGAGTGCAAAACAAAATAATGCATAGAAATAGTTGAAGGTGATGACGAGTGCATTAAAAAAAAAAAATTGGAAAAGCTTGCAAAAAAGAATGAGAATGAGGTGAGAGTGAAAAGAGTGCAAAAGTGAAGGAAGTGGGCCAACAATAAAAAAAATAAAAAGATGCCCAAAAAGTTGTTGGTGTGATCACATGTAATGCGCCAAAAAGTTAACAAGCCATCCATACAAATGAAAATATTCATGTATGAATGTAGGGGTGTTTCCTAATGATAACACAACCATTTTTTAAAAAAAACAAAAGTACCCATTTCTAGATGTTGACACCTATGGTGTTGACATGTATTAATAAAAATTTTAAAACTCCAAAAGTGAAGGGGCTTTAAGTTTTATTTCCAATAAATCTTTGTTAAGATCTTTATGATGATCAAACTTGTGAGAACCTTGAATCGATTTGATGTCATGATGTGAGGTGACTTTCCGTCCTTCTACTCCTGGTTCTACAAGGTGATTATGCATGGAAGCACAAATGCTACTAATGAAGAAAAAATATGAGTGTAATTCTAGAAGTTAGATTGCGTTTGTAGTTGAAATTAAATAGCCCACCTTCTATGCATCATTTATGATTAGAACTGATGGATATATATTTCCAAGTTCACCCACTACACATCCTATAACTTCATGTCAATTTGTCATTCAATTAAACCAATGCTTAAGGATTCAACATCATGTCCAACATAGCTGCAGACCACTAGTCACTTGAAATGTTGTTTCTCACACATATGTCATTCAAATCTGGCTTGCCATAGCTTTTTAGAAAGTTAACAACAAGGCGCATTTTGCTACCAAATCCTAGGCTTTGCAATTAAACCAGCAAAAAGTTATGCTACAAAACCCGAGAGGGTTTTACAAAGGTGATAATTCAACTTGCTGCAGACCATTAGTCACTTAAAACACCATTTTTAACACATACATTATTCAGATCTTGCTTGCTTTAGCTCATTGGAAAGCTAACTACAATGCACACCAACGTACCAAATCTTAAGATCTGCAGCCACACCAGTAAGGAGTTATACTACCAAACCCGAGAGGTTTTTTGTGAAGACAGTCGGTTCAACTTGACTGCAGACCCTCAGTCACTAAAAGTTTCATTTCTAACACCTACCTTATTCAAATATGGCTTGCCTTAGCTTGTTAGAAAGCTAACTACAAGACGCAACTTGCTACCAAATCTCAAGATCTGCAGCTAAACTAGTGAGAAGTTATGCTATGAAACCCGAAAGGGTTTGTGAGATTTCTCTTAAGTTCCAACCTTCCAACACTATCACTACCCACCCTCATCCCTTCAAAACTATTACAAGATTTTAATTTTACTTTCCTTCCTTTTTTCCTCTACTAAGATTAATCATTATTTGCCTCTTCAAAAAGCTTGTGGAAAACAAGTATTCAAGATTGCATGAAAATTATCTCCGAGGCAAGAGAGAGTTCCCAATGATCCGAGTCCGCCTTTTAAAGAGAAGGATAAGGGAGGTGAAGGTGGATCCAAAGCTTGGTGGCCAATGGAATGTTCCAAGCTTGGTGGCCATGAGGATGTTCCATGCTTGGTGGCCATTGGAATGTTCCATGCTTGGTGGCCAATGGAAGGTGAAAGAAAAACACATTTTCACCTCTTCCATTTTCCCCCAACAAACTTACTCGTACCCTCATTTTTTTTCCCTTTGGCCTTACGTTTTTACTTTACCATGGTCCTAAGCCGTTATTCACGCCTTTCTTTCCTTTTCTTCGATTTATAAATTACGATTGCGCACCTCAACGTAACAAGTCCTTCACACCTTCATTGTCAATTTGATTTTGATTGAAGATCTGACCTTTTTTCCTTTCCTTGAAATTATGGCGTCGCGCATGGTCACATTTTACGGGCCGCAAGCCGCACAAGCGAATGAAGAACCGCCTCCGGAGTCGTCTTTAGATCTTACCCTAACATAGCATCCTCGTGATGAAGAACCTGAACCTCGAAAGGTGCGTGCTCGTCTTGAAGTCGAACCTCCTCGAGCCTGGTACTATCATATTTCTCCAAACTCTCGCACCCTGGTGATCGTGCTGCAAGTCGATTCCGCTTTTGGTGACGAACCCGAGACCGTTTATGAAGGTTGTTATGAAACTGAAGATATTTTTATCTTCACATGGTTTTCAGTTCCTGGCGTTGGTCACTATCGTTGGTTGCACGGTCCGATTCGTCGACTGCCTCCCAATAGCAAGGCAAACTACCTAGTTCGCACCATTCGGCGCATCCTAGATTTCTTACAGTTGTGAACTATCACTAAGGCATAACTCAGGATTTTAGATGTACTTGCAGCTCCTTGCTAAGCTTATCCCTATTATAAATAAAATTTTCAATTATCACCACACTCCTATTGCCATTAGCACATTATCATACTATCCATTTAATCGTTGAATTACCTCAAATTAACCTTATGTTCAATGGCTTGAAGATTATTCCATCTCTATCAAATCTTTCATTAACACCCCTTCAACTACTTTAAGAATTTATAACATCCTTGCTACTCCCTAAATACCATAACAAGACTAATGTTGTGTCGAACACCGTAAATTTTGGTGTCTACTTCTACCCCCAACCCTCTAGAGATTTCTCCCCCCTAATTACGCAACAAAGTTTCTAAAATTATGGTTATTAACCTTTGCTAAAGAAAAGAACTAATCCAATTCCTTATTCACCAATAACACATTTCAGAAAAGAAAATAACCCCGCTTCGCACCAAGCACATTCATCATTCCCTATGAAATTGCTAAAAGCCCTTAATAACCTTACCCCACTCAAATAACCCTGATGTAACTCTAAAAAATTGAAACTACCGCACATGGTTGTGTCGGTATGGTTCACACATGATTAATGTTGTTTGGTTCTTACTTTTCAAGAAAATCTCTTATTTTAGTTCCAACATTTTTTTTCATTTGAAAGAACTTTGAGTTTTGATGCAATGATTTTTCAAAAATTGATAAAACGTTTAGTTTGATTTTGAACTTAGCTTTTCACATATCAAAACTCTTAGTTTTCAATTTTTCAATAAAAAAATCCTATGCAAGTCTAGTTTTACCTATGTACAATTAGCCCAAAATTGAAAATTTTCTAATTATCAGCATTGTATAACCAAAAGAAATGACCACCTATAGCAATTACATGCCTAAAACCAAATTGGCCAAAGCCCTCCCCAAAGGAAAAAAAAAACTTGCATATTTGAAATATGTTTCAAAGTAATAATTAATGGTTATGCGTAAGCCCCCTTGTAGCCTAAACCTCAAATTTATTATTCAACAAATTGTATACTTGAGCTTTTTTCTCAAAATAACATGTTTAACCCCAAATCAGGAAATAAAAAATTGGAAAGAAATGCCTACAAAATAGGTGAAACAAATGCCTATCACATATGACATTAATTTATTACAATTGTTGTTTTAAAATGAAAATGAAATATTGAAATGTGTATAAACCAAGTTTTAATTTTATCCAAATGTTAATTCTTGATTTTGAGGTCAATTCCAATTTTAGTTTTGGTTTTTCAACTTTTTTTTTTCAAAATTTAAAGCCAACAGACAAGTAATCAATAACCTACTTGACAACCAAAACTAAACTACATTGGTAATATTAACCTCCCTATGAACATGTAAAGCATGAAAAATGGTTATCATGATTGCATTTATATATGGAAAATGAACAAAACTGCATAAAGTTATTGAACCATGCATCTTATGGAAACTATTTTTACAACTTCTTTGTGTATTTAGGTAAATGCAATCAATTAATTTCATATGTGATAGGCATTTGTTTCACTTATATTTTTTGTTTAGATGAATGTGTAAATGTTTTCCTTTTGGATTGGTGGATTAAATCATGGGTGATGAAAGTTAACAATGCAATAAAATTCATTAATTGGACATCATGATTGTTGCAAATTGTATTAATGTGTAAAACTAAACTTGTAAATATCAAATTCACATTTGTCACACATGTCAATGGTTATTATTTTATACATACATTTATATGTTGTGGATCAATAATTGATTTATGGATTTAGATGAGATTATTGGGGAGGGGTTTTGCCAAAGGGAGAAAAGGGAGGGGGGCAATTCATCAAAGATTTGTGTCCATGTGTGAATGAGTTTTTATGTGGTTGTCAACTAAATTTTATTCGTTAGGTTAAATTATTCAATCAAATTAATCTTGCATTTAAGTTATAGGTCTAACCATGTTATTATCATATTTTTTCTTTAATTCAAACTTCACTTTAATTATACTTGAAACCAATTTTTGCAAATTTGTTACCTACATCCAATGGTCAAAATTTTGTCACATTTGTTAAAAAGCCCAATGATTGAAACGACCAATCACCACAAGGAAATAAAAAAAGCAACAACTTTCACTATCACAATGATGGGACAATTAGTAGGATTTGCCCAAAACACCCATTGGGACCATCCATTTTGTGATTGGGTTGCCATGCTTGACAAACATATTGCCAACATTTCCATCAAAATTCACTACCTTCACATTGTGTTCTCCCTTGGATGCTTCTAATCTTTATCAATTCACCTTATCTTTGATTGAAATTACTTTCATTACAAGCTATCACATCACAATGGAAGTTGTTGGCTTTGTTGAAACTTGAACTTCCTCAAGATGTGTTTTAATTCCTAACATTTACTCACATGCATTCAATGGTTGTTGTTACACTTGATGTTTGGCAATGCCATTCACAATGAACAATTAACACATGGTTTGAAACTAAAGAATATGTAAACTAATGTCATGAAGATGGTAACATGACATTGCATTTTTCATGTACTCCACATGATAGGATTACTACCATGAAACATTTACTAGCACATGATAAAATCAATGTGGATGTGCATATATATTGTTGATAAGCAAACACCATTTTGACCTAGCTTATGATTATGGGAACATGAAAGCGATGGAACTACTTGTCCTCCAAATCATGATCAAGATCAATGCTAGAGATAAACTTTCAGTTATTGGTGAACATATTACTAATTTGATGAGCAGGTACATCCACAATAAAATGAGCCAAACCCAACTCCTTTGTTCCTTTCAAAAGGGCAAGGACTTGAAATTGGAAATTGAGACGACATGCAATCATTGCACAAAATGTATGGTTTAATCACATATTTGATTTGTACAATATATTCTTATAATAAAATTTAGTTTCTTTGATTTAGAACTTATTTTCATATTTATCCAAAAGTTATTGAAAAGAAAATTATAGATTTTGAATTTTACAACTTATCTATATATCAATTCCAGTGATGATCCAAAACCATGTAAAGTCTAATAATTATTCAATATACACGAATATGAAAATTTTCCAAACAAATCTAAATTAATTTTGATAATTCTTATGTGACTTACTAAAGACCTTAGGTATTGTTACAAATGCTTAATTAGTCATTTTTCACCCTCAAATGTTGATATAGTTTACTCATATTCTTACATATGTCATTTTTTAATGTATATTACATCACACCATGTAGATTACATGAAAAACATTTATTCTTAAGTGAAGTTTAAAATTGACAAGTGTGTTATTTAGGACTGGTTACACTTATAATGCCTCATTATATTGCAAACTTATCCCAACTTAACATGAAGAAACAATTGTTAGATCTTTGGTATATGTACATGAGTCATGGTTGACTTATAATTATTTCATAAATCACACTAAAATGATTACATCAAAATGAAAGATTTTGAAATTTTTATAAAGATGGTTTGAATTACTAATAATTCAAGTGTTGATGGAAAGTAAAGAGAAGACATAAAATCTTTAAAAAGAACCATGGAAAATCATCTTTTGAATGTTTTAACATTAAAAACTAAACATGCCACAATTCTAACAAAAATAAATGTTAACCCACTTTTTTAGTTATGTACATAAGAAATCGATTGTTAGCAACTGGTAACTAATGAGACAATATTATTTTGAGAACTAATTTAGTTATTATTGGATAACAAGTCCTTAAATTAACCGATTTGTTAATTTAACCAATAATAAATGTTAGGGTAACTAGTAAAATATGTGAATCGATAACTATTTTGTTATAGTAATTGGTTGTTGATAATACATGTTGTTTTTAAAGTTGTGGTCAGTAGTTGTTATAGTTTAAGTTTGAATTTTCTAACTATTATACTAGCTTGTGACTATTTAACTTAAAACAATGTTATGTTTGGTATGAATAGGAAGATTAAAGGATGATGAAGAACTTTTGGAACTTCTTTCTTACTTCTTAATTTTTTTAGATGACCTATTTGATTTTACTTTTGGTTTTATGAATAAGTTCACTTTTGGACTTTGAGGTTTTATTTTCAAATTGAATTGAAAGATTGATTTCAATTTTGTCTTTGCATTTGTGAACAAGCATTTATGCCTTTTTGTCTTTGCTTTTCATAATATATAGATATGAAGTAACTCACCTATTGATGTTATCTAAAACCAAAATTAGAAATCTAGAAGAGGAAAAACTTTAATCCTTAAAAAAATAGAAAACACCTTTAACATTTGGTGATCACATAGTGGAATGAAATGATAAGAAGTCACATTTACACTCTTTGGTTTTCAACAATTGTTTTGTTTTGAAATTTTAAGTTTGGATTTGAAATAGTTTTAGTAGTTTTCTAAAAGTGTTTTATGCTTTAATGATTTCTAATTTCTATAGCAACCTATTGGTTAAAAGAACTTGAATTAATAATTTTTTAAAACCAATATAAAAGATGTCAAGAGTAGTCATAAAGGGCTTTAGAAAGCAATTAGAATTAGGAGTACCACAACAACCCATTCATGAGACGGTTCAGTCATAAGAATAACTATGTTTTCAAGCTAAGGGAATTCAACCAGTTGATGTTCTTAGCAATGAACCTTAACAAATAGTTACAACATATTTACCTTTTCATCAAATATTAGCAAAACATGAGGAAAGAAGGAAATCACAAGTACCTTCAACTGGTCGATTTTTTACACCCCAACAGTCATCCCACCAATGAAGGCCAAATGCACAATTAGGTGGACAAAACATTTCACATGTTCGACATGCCGATGAAATAACCTCTGCAACACAAAGGTGGAAGTTTGCAACACTTGGTTACTACATTCCCAGAACTATTGTACCATCCCAATCAACACTGGTTATTGGCTGGTACTATACATTTGAACCGATTCCTATTTTGAATCCAATTGCAACAAATTTAGAATTGGAGCGTAATCAATTTTTAAATTAGTTGGAACAACTACGCAACTTGGAGTGAAGACCTTCACACTGATCTAGTTCTCAATAGCATGCAAAACTAGTGGATGCGGTTGTAGTGCCTATTGTTGTTCAACAAACACAACTTCTTATTCAAGGTGTTTGACCGAATGTACCTATCATGAGAATTGTTGAACAACCACATGTTTAACAAAACATACCAATTACAAACCCACAGCCCACTATTGAAATTGCATTAGTTTATGTATATTGTCAATAGGACATGACTTCAAAAATTGTCCCTTTGTGGATAATACACTACTAGAAATCCTATTTTTTCAAACTAACCAAGTTGATTAAATGGGTTTTTTTTCCTAAAGGACGTGTTTTTGACTAGAGGCCAAAGGGTTTGAATGATAACGAGTATTTTTTGAATAATCAATTTGATTAGAGTGACCAAATTGACAATTAATCAAATCAGACATCTACTCAAATTGGACTTAAAAATACCACCTAATCAAATTGGTTAGTGGCCTAATCAATAAGACCACCCAATCTAGTCAAATTGGCAAGTGCCCTAATTAATAAGGACACGTATTATATTCAATCATTAAGGCTAACTAAGTAGGCCTAATCAAAGTTGTTAATGGCCTAGTCAAAAGGGCCAATTACAAATTATAATATGAATTGGGTATCTTGGGACTACAGTTAACATTTTGATTATGTTCAACCAATTAAGAAAAAGTTGGAAAATGTAAAAGTTAGCTAATCATAGTTAAATGATTCATAACCAAATTAATTATATATATATATGATTTATCTAACTATGGTTACATTGATTATATTGAAATTAATTATGGTTTGACTACCTATGAAAAAACTAATTAAAATTAAAATTAACCATAATTAATCTTATCATGGTTAATTTAATCATATTCAATTACCATAGTTTGTTTAGTTGTATATGTTTTAACCATGGTTAATTTAGTCATATTTAATTTAACCATGATTCATTTATCCATAATTAATTATTCCATCGTTTTTTTGGCCATATTTAATTTAATTATGGCTAGTTTAACCATAAATAATTTAGCAATTATAAATAATTTAACCATGGTCAATTTAACAATAATTGGTTTAGCCTTACTAAGTTTAACCTTGATAATTAATTCAACGTAATTAATTTAACCATTAATAGTTGGGCCATTATTGGTTTTGCCATAATTATTTTAACCATTTTGATTTTAACCATACTTAATTTTTTCATAGTTGGTTTTGCCATAAAATATTTATTCATTATTTAGTTTAACCATATTAACTTTATTAATGGTTAGTTTAGCCAAATTTATTTACTCATGGTTAATTTTGTCATAATTATTTCATTCATGTTTATTTTAGTCATAATTAATTTTTTCATAATTGGTTTTGTCATAAAATATTTATTCATTAGTTAGTTTACCCAAATGTATTACTCATGGTTAATTTAAACATTTTAAATTTAGCCATGGTTAATTTTGTCATAATTATTTCATTCATGTTTATTTTAGTCATAATTAATTTTTGCATAATTGGTTTTGTCATAAAATATTTATTCATTAGTTAGTTTACCCAAATGTATTACTCATGGTTAATTTAAACATTTCTAATTTAGCCATGGTTAATTTTGTCATAATTATTTCATTCATGTTTATTTTAATCATAATTAAATTTTGCATAGTTGGTTTTGCCATAAAATATTTATTTGCTAATTAGTTTAGCCATATTAATTTTAGTAATTGTTAGTTTAGCCAAATTTATTTACTCATGGTTAGTTTAACCATTTCTAGTTTAACCATGGTTAATTTTGTCATAATTATTTTAACCATTTTTATTTTAGCCATAATTATTTCATTCATGTTTATTTTAGCCAGAATTAATTCTTGCATAATTGATTTTCCCATAAAATATATATTCATTAGATATTTAGCCATATTAACTTTATTAATAATTCTTTTAACCAAATTTATTTACTCATATTTAGTTTAACCATTTATAGTTTAACCATGGTTAATTTTGTCATAAATATTTTAACCATTTTGATTTTAGCCATAATTATTTCATTCATCTTTATTTTAACCATAATTAATTTATGCATACTTGGTTTAGCCATAAAATATTTATTCATTGGTTAATTTAACCATATTAACTTTATTCATGGTTAGTTTATTCACGGTTGATTTAATCATAAATTATTTATTCTTTAGTTGGTTTGCCCATATTTATTTTATAGTTGGTTTGGCCATATTTATTTTACTCATGGTTAGTTCAATTATTTCTAGTTTAGTCATGAAATATTTATTCATTGGTTAGTTTGACCATATTTACTTTAATCATGGTTAATTTCACCATATTTATTTAAATATGGTTAATTGAACCATAATTAGTTTAATCATGGTTATTTTTCCATAATTATTTTAATTGTGATTGGTTTAAACATTATTTTACCAATCATTAGTTTTCCCATAATTAATTTTTCTGAAGCTAAATTAGCCACCTATTTAACTTATGTAATGTAAATATGTGGTTAAATAACCTAAATACAATTAGTTTATATGTAGGTGTATTTATTTATATATACATTACCTATACTCCACCTATTTACCTATATTTTAACCTATAAGTAACCTATTTATATAAGCTAAAGTAGGCCATTTATATACCTATGATAAATTACTAGTTCATTAACTAGTTATTTACTTAAAATACATTAATGAATGTGTAATTAAATAACTGATTATTAATTATTACAAATACATTGTTGATAATATATAATGAATTAGGTCAAATTTGTAAGGATTAGTTGTAATTTGGTTGCAATTACCAATCAACAATATAATACATTATAATTATCTTGATATTTTATATAGTTCAAATATTTATAATATGGTTGGAATTATTAATTATAACTAAATAACTAGACATTAACTATTACTAATTTTTATTTATAACTAATTAACATACATATTTACCTACCTATTTATTTATTTATTTATTTTATGTATTTTACATAGTTATTTATTAATAATGTTGTGTGAATTAGAAGGCTTTAGTGTTGTGTGAGCATGAAAACGTTTCTCCCTCCCAAAAGTTTGTCCCATATTGTTTGTCATCCTTTCCAAATGATGAACAATTTAAATAGATGCACCATAAACATCCAAAACATAAAAAAATATTTTTAAAAAGAAGGCCACTTGGGATGAGCCAATTGAAAAGGTTCAACTTTAAAGGCCAAATTCAAAATGAAATAGGATTTTCCTACCTAAGTCATCTAGGTGTAGACTTTATTTAGATGGTGTACATTTAAACCTAATAAAGGTCATAGCTTAAATTGCCTTAGCCTACTTTAGGCTTCTATACCTAGTTATTAGTTATACGCTTTTACACCTAGACCTAGAAGTTTAGGTTGTAAGTTCCTAAACATAGGGACCTTAAGAGTAGGTATGTAATTTTAGGTCTAACCTATGTTATTTAGGTTTTATCCACATGGCATAACCTAGTGGCCAATGTTTAAATGCCACGTGACATAACCTAGATGGTTAATGTTTAAATGTCAAGTGGCATAACCTAGATGGCAAATGTTTAAATGTCATGTGGCATAGCCTAAATGGCTAATGTTTAAATGTCACATGGCATAACATAGGTGGCCAATGTTTAGATGCCATGTGGCTTAACTTGGGCGGCCATTGTTTAAATGACACATGGCATTTGCTTAGTCAAAATGATGTTTGACTAGCCAAAAAATCGTTTGACTATTATATTGACTAGTCAAAATGATTAATCAAAAGTACTAGTTGAAATGACTAGTCAAAAATGTCAACTTAGGCTTGGTCAAAAAGTACATGGCCCAGTCACAATGGACATGTTTAAAACAACTTGTCCAAAATGACCAGGAGGTTCTTTTGAATGGGTCTTTTTTTACCAAAATTTTTAGTAAAAAAAAAAAGGAATTCTAGTAATGATAAATCAAATCGATTAATGGGAGAACTCATAACTTTTTTACCACCTATTGTAACGAACACACCAATGACACATGTTGGTGTACCCATGCCACAAATTTGATCGTAGCCAAGTTTGACTACTCACCCAAGACCGGTTAACCAACACCTAGGTTGACAACAACCTATTACATCATTAATAACAAGACAACCTAGGGTTATACCATATCCACCATATCTAATGTGGTATAACATAGTTTCATTTTTTATACCCATGGATCCTAACATGTATATTTCATATTATTTTAGAATCAAGCGAACTAATCCATTAATTTTTGGAAGAAAGGAAAAACATGCAGTTGATACTATTTAATTAGAATCAATGCCACTTGTTAAATAACAAGAACAACCTCGACATCTTGTTAGAATACCAACTTCAAGATTAAAATCACTAGTTCTAATTCCCAAAGGTGTACATGTTCAATAAACAATGATAATTCTACCTATTAACATACATGTTGCCATTGGACTACTTATCTATGGTAATAATGTTCCATTTCAACAACCAAGAAGGGTTATTTTACATCCACAACCAGGTGGAGAACTACCTAGAGGTTTGCCTAATGGAAGAATATCGCTAGGACAAGGATCACCTAATCAAGACCCACCTAAAGGACCGCCACCTGATCCACCTATTGGATTTTACAAATGGTTGACACCTAATCCAAGAATGTTCATGCCACCATGGTATGCACCGGTTGTAGTTTGATTTGAACAAACCAATAAACTGCCATATTGAAAACTTCAATATCCAACATATGTGAAGGATATTGATCTTGATGCTCGTATCAAAATTTTCAAAAAAACAATTAGAACTAATGGGGAGATTATGGAAAGCTCGAGTCGGAGAAGGGCTCAAGTCGAAAGAAATGGGAAATGAAAGTATACCAAAATATGACCCAATTAAACATTGATATCATTAACCTATTTGATTTCAATTTACGAGACAACATCTCAAAGTGGGGTGAAAACTTTGTACAAGATCATCCTACTTGCACCTTCAAGGAATTGGAACAAACATTCTGCAAATGTTTTTGAATAGTGAAGAATGACAAAGAAATCTATATGCAGTTGACGAACCTCCAACAATAGGTTGATGAATGGGTAGAGGTCTATCATGAACGTTTGTTAAAACTTGTTAACTATTTACAAGTGAAAGCTATTGATGTCTTTCTTACTACTATTTTCAAAATAGGTTTGTAACCATACCTTAGACTAACAACATTAGGTATGGCAAGAGATACCTTTATCAAACATAAGGAAGATGCAATGATCTATGAGGAGAATGGACCAATCATAACAAATTACAATGTTGTGTCAACTCAATTGGAGTCCAAACTAGTTACACTACCTATAGTCACTTCTACTACAACTAAATAATAACTTACTTGTTCAAACTATGGTAAAACTGGTCATGCCAAAAAAAATGTCACGACAAGAAAAGAAAAGAACCTATAATACTTGTTGTACCCACTAAAATTGTTGAATCGATAGTTGAAGTTACTACACAACCTATTAAACCAGCTAGAGTACCATTGAAATATCCATGTATTATTTGTTTTAGCTTTAAACACCGTGCATTCGATTATCCTAGAAAGATAGAAGTTCAAAAAATGTTTTGGACTAAGCCGACCATTACTCCCACTATAGTAGCAAAACCTTTTAAACCTAATAATGTAATAGTTAATGTAATTGTTGTTTTCATGACATGTAGCCAAGTACCAAAGCAACAAGTGTTTAGAGAAGGTGAGTCGATGAAAGCAAAAGTAATAGCTAATTGGCAAACTAAAGACCAGATGCGTGATTTGTTTATCCATATTATCATGGAGTTACAGGGGAATGATTCGATATCACAAACACCTATTGAATTGAACGAACCACTTTGTTCAAATTGGGTTGGTTTACTAGAATCGGTAAATCAATCGATTATTGGTAAGTAACTTGTTTAGTCGACTATATAAACAACTTACTAAAAAAGATTTTGGAGGAGATTTTGAAAGACATCAGCACTCAAGTTTTGGAGACCAAGTATGTAATCAACTTGGGGTAACTTTTAAGGATTGTGCCACACATCAAAAGATACATTTTAAAGTTGGTTAAGTCTATTCAACCGATGTAACCTAAACTTGTTCAACCAATGCAACTAAACCTATTCAACATGAACCTACATGTGTAGCAATGGCTATTGACCACCAAATGGTAATGATTCAAGTTCAAGTTGGTAAGAATTTATCGATGATGTGTTAATTGATGGAGGTTCTAGAATAAATATCATTAATGAAAACTTAAAGGTACAATTAGGTTTGTCAAAGCCTAATCTAGCGCCTTACAATCTACATATGGCGGATCAAACCATAGCCAAACCACTTGGTCTTATTAAGGACTTGAAATATTTGTTCATGGTATTCCCTATATAGTTACATTTATTGTTATCAACAATAATGTTTTAGATTCTAGTTACTAAATGTTGTTAGGATGCCCATGGTTGAGAGATGTTAAAGTATCCCATGATTGGGGAACTAATATAGTCACTATACAAGGAAGAAGAACAGTGATAACCATACCTATTACCAAGAAACTTGGTGTTCAAACCAAAAGACTAGAAGTCTTAGTATGTTATGATTTCCATTTTGGAATATTATATGAAGAGGAAGATGTGATGTTTGCCACATAGTTAGACCTATTTTCAATAAGAACCATAACAATACTCATTCATACACATACCAAATCTCAGTATATTAAATCAATTCCAAAATGACATGTTGAACTGGTATGTGTTTTAGTTGTTAACTTAGTTATCCCACTTGACATTATCAAACAACACCTACCTGAGACTTTCTTCCATCCAAAAGTGGGGGAAATGATCATTGATGAAATACTTATTTGAGAATGAATATAAGATCTAACCATAGTTGGTTGGATAATCATTGAGGAAGAGTAGCTAACCAAAGTCAATTTGGGCACCAAGGAAAATGTGCAACAAGTGAAAGTGAATATTGCTGCAATGCTGAGACATGGCAACACTGCTGAAACTAATTTATGTACCCTACTTTTGTGCTGTCGGATCTAGGCCATGACATTATCCCCTCCTCAAGTGATGTCTTCCAGATGGAGCCAGTTTGTTAGGATACCATTGGTGGAACCAATTAACCAAGTCTTGGGCATGAACTAGGTTTTCAGCAGGCTCCCAAGTAGTTTTAGAAGGAGATTCTTGTGATCTGTTAGAACTTGGACTCGATGCTAAGCTTCGGCAAGATACAGTCTCCATTGCTCAAATGCCGTGATGATTGCCAGGAGTTCTTTATCGTAGACCTGGTAGTTGATTTCGGCATTGGTCAGCCTTTGTGAATAGAAAGCAATCGGATGCGGCAACCCCATATTCCAAATTGAGATAGGATAGCTCCCAAAGCAAAATTCGAAGCGTCCATTTCCACAATTAATGGCTTGGCAAGGTCGAGATGTATCAAGATTGGTGCAGAGGTGAATGCCATCTTGAGAGTGTCAAAAGCAGCCTTTGGATTCCATGAGAAGGGTTTGTCCTTGCAAGTCAAGGTTGTTAGTAGTGTTATGATCTTGGAATAACTTTTAATAAACCGACGATAGAAATTGGCAAACCCCAAGAAGCGTTGAACGTCCTTGACCGAGGATGGAGTAGCCCAACACTGGATGGTTTCGACCTTCGACTTGTCCATGAAAATGCCATATGGAGAGATCACGTAGCCGAGGAACGCCACTGAGGAATTGTTGAATTCACATTTTTCCAGCTTGGTGTATAAGCCATGCTCTCATAGCGTCGCAAGCACCAATCATACATGCTTGTCGTGATTTTCTTGGTTCTTGGAAAAGATTAAAATGTCATCGAGATAGACCACGACAAATTTGTCCATGTACTCCCGAAAGATATCATTCATCAGGTGCTGAAAGACTGCGGGTGCGTTGGTGAGGCCGAAGGGCATGACCGTGTATTCAAAGTGGCCGTAGCGTGTGCGGAAGGCTGTCTTCCACTCATCACCAGGGCGAATCCTAAGCAGGTTGTAGGCTCCACGAAGGTCAAGCTTGGTGAAGATCTTCCCGGTACGTAGCCGATCCAGGAGGCTTGAAATCAAGGGCAAGGGATATCGATTATTTTTGGTTATCTTGTTGAGTCCACGATAATCCACACAGAGTCAAAGGGAGCCGTCCTTCTTCTTGACAAATAGAATTGGGGCGCCGGTTGGAGACTTGGAATGCTGGACGAACCCTTTGGCAAGGTTTTCAGTAAGGTAATCACGCAAGGCTTGGAGTTCTGGTTTCGATAGGCCATAGATAGGACCAAAGGGTGGTGAGTGTCCTTCCTCTAAATCAATTGAACAGTCATATGGACGATGTTCGGGGAGCTGATCAGCCTTATTCTTTTCAAAGACATCAGCAAAGTCCTTGTACTTTTCGGGGAGTTTAACAGGTTTTGGTTTGGATTGGGAGTTTTTGTTGTTGGTTGGGTTGACATGGATGGCGAAGACTTGAAGATTATTGGCAGCCCAATAGAAAGGTACTACTCCATCAAAGAAGATCCGGACAGGGTTGGTTTTCTGGGCAGGATTTTCGATAGGATTTTTGATAGGACAAGGTTTGGTTCTGGCCACCGGAAGGCTCTTGACCACAGGACTTGACGGGACAAACTTGACAATATTGGAATTGGTTCCGACCCTCTTTGGGTTCTTGACCACAGGGTTCTTGGCAGGACTTGACAAGGTGTTTTTTCTGGGCTTGGGGTTCTTGAGAGGTGCACCGTTGTGCGTTGAAGGTGAGGGTTCTGGATCGCCAATCGATGATAAGGTTGTGCACGTCTAGCCAAGGCAGACCAAGGATGACGGGATGGTGAGGGGTTGAGATGATGTTGAGAACAATCTTTTCCGCGTGCTTGCCGATACGGAGTTCCAGAGGGGTTGTCTCGTGTGTGATTACACCGGAAGCGATGGTTCTCCCATCAATAACCTCCACCAGAACAGGGGCTGACTTCTTGACCATAGGAATGTTATGTTGGGTGACAAATGTTTGGTTGATGAAAGAAGAGGTGGCGTCGAAGTCCACCAATGTTAACACTTGTGGTATTTCTTCCAGAATACGAATGATGTCCACATGCTGAGTGAAGCTGGGACTAGGACGAACGACTGAACAGGAGCTTTTGCAAAGGTGGTGTTGGGTGAGATCCAGTTGCATGGTTCCTACTCTGACTGGATGTTCTTGTTTTCCAATACTTGGGGAGTTTCCACAGCTTGCACTTGAAGTTTGACAAGCTTTTGAGGGCACTAGCGAGCGATGTGCCCTGGGTTGCCACAGTAGAGGCACAAGTTGTTTGCCCGTTGGCGAAGTTTCTCGGCCTCTATCAAAGGTTTAAACTTGGCTGCGTCGATCTGCATCAGGGCAAGTCCGAAAGAGGCAGGTCGGGCAACTATTGTTGTTTGGGGAACTAAGGGGAGCGTAATAGGGCGACTGATCCAAAGCTAGGCGTTGGAGGTGACTTTCTTTTCCTGGCGACCTTTGAACAAACGATTGTCACACTGAATTGCCTGGGTGATGGCTTCACTAAAGGAAGAAGGGTTTGCGAGTGTCAACAAAAGATCTTGAACATCATCACAAAGCCCACAGCAAAACTGATCAATCAAGGCAGCTTCTCCCCAGTTGACGTTGCAGGCAAGCTACTTGAATTCTACGGCAAAGACAGTGGCCAAACGTGTCCCTTGCTGGAGCCGACGCAGCTTGTTGGCTGAAGTTCTGGCCTTGTCACTGTCCCCAAACACTGCTTCAAATTCTGCCATAAAGGCGTCAAAATCTTGTAGGAGAGGGGATGATGTTTCCAGGATGGGAGCAAACCATGTTGTAGCTATCCCAGTAAGTAGGGTTCCAACAAATCCTATACGAGTGGTGTCATTTAGATAGCGACGAGGGTGTAGCTGAATGATCAGGCATACCTAGTTGACAAAGCTTCGAAATTTGGGGCGTGTTCTGTCGAACTTTTTTGGTAGGTTGATCTTGGGCTCTGGGGCGACCATTGCAAGGGTAGCAGGTACTAGGGTAGGAGGTTGTGGCTGATCCTGCATGCGGTTCACTGAGTCTCTGAGCACGACATTTTCTTGTTAAAGGTGTTGAAGGGTGGCGAGGATTTGATTGAGGTCAATGTTTGATTTCGAGTTGTCCATGGTGGTAGTTATCGATGATAACGATGAGGTTGAAGGTTGCAGGGAGGCTTGAGGTCCAACAAGAGTATTATTATGGTACTACTGTATTCGGCTTTGACGTGATTTCTGCCTCTGGATTCTATGCAAATAGTGGCGGTTCCGAACTAAAGCAATAAAAATTTCAGGAGAATGGGTATGATCCCGTTTGGAATTCGAATGCGGTGGCGCCCGAAACTGCAGCAAGCTAGAAGAAGAACCCAACTTTTGCAAATGTCGATCTTCAGATTCCTATGAAAATCGATGGAGGAGCAATGAGCAAGTTTGATCTTCCAGCACCCGCGAAAATTACTGTAGTTAGCAATTCCAACTCTGCAGAAGTTTAAAAAGAAGAAGATGTGACTGAGCTTGGCGCTGGCACAGATGGATTTCTATGGCAAACTAATGGAGATGCATTTGTCAAGCCACAAAAATAAGCAAAAGCAAGTTAGACACTAATCACTCGGCTGTAGAAGATCGTGAAAAACAATAACAACAGGCACATAAGAAAGAGGGCATGATGGCAAGGATGATGGAGAAACTGCCAGGACATTTGCACCACCATCGCAACAATAACAACAAAACTGCTATAGATCCTATTGTTGCTAATGATGATAACGGCAGCGAGGCTACTGATTCCAAACAGAAGAAGGAGCAGACCAAACTATTATGGACTGGACTAAGGCGAGGCAAGGCAAGGAAACCTGGCTATAACCAAGTGGGGAAATACAAGACAAGACAAGACAAAATAAGACAATACTAGAAGACTAGGAGCTCTATTGATCCATCAACTGGTGTTGGTTTGCTGGAGGGTTGTCCCCCAGACCATCTCCTTTTATAACCTTGAACCATCCTATCTTGAGATGCCGAGATGTGGCTACACTACCGAGACGTGGCTACACTGCTGCATTATCGAGACGTGGCTGCACTGCTACATTTCCGAAACATGGATGCACTACTGCACTTTCGAGACGTGGTTGCACTGCTGCGCTGCTGCAACGCTGAGACATGGCAGCACTGCTGAAACTAATCTATGTACCCTACTTTTGTGTTGTCGGATCCAGGCCATGACATAGGGACCGGTTATAAAATGGCCATTTTCTACTAATGTTTAAGGTTAAAGAAAGAGTAGAAGATGGTGTGGATTATAAATTGTTGGAATGTCCACATTAACAAAAACATAAATTGAATATAAAAAAAACATGCAAACATTTTGTTAATTTTTGTTCTTATTAACTACACAACTGAACTTCAGCCAATAGTTGCTAAAGCCATTCAAACATGCATTCAAAGTTCATTTTAACTCTTAAAATTCTCAAATGATTAAGGACTAATTTGTGATGGGCAAGAACCAAAGGTAAACTTCAGAATGGCCAACCTAAAACCTAAACATTATTAACCCCCCCCCCCCCTTTGCAATTATGTTTTCAACTACATCTTGATTATAAAACATAATTCAAAATGACAAAAATAGCTGCAAAATATTTTTTGGAATTGAAAAATATTTTTCTCAATTACAAACCAAAAAAGTTAACAAGTGCAAGTTGATAATGACATTCCAGTTGAAAGCGTTTGCAACATGTCAACACCAATTCAATAATCATCACTAACTGTTTTAGTTGTAAATTCTTACCAACCTGGTTGTGAGATGTTGTTAACTTCTTTTGACTAGTGGATGAACTTCATATGTTGATTACATATGACATCAACAAAATGTTCAGTTGTAATTTTGACAACATTTCAACTATGTCCATTTAACCAATGATGTGATGACACGTGGCACACTAAAAACATTCCACCATTGATTGCCCATAGTAGAGATTAAGTCAAGAAGTCAACTATGTTATAATTACGATGGTCAATGCATTTGGCAAATGGTGGGATGACATGTGTTGTAATTAGGGTGTGGGGTGGACCAACAATTTAATGCCATTTGGCATAAACTAAGCCTATAGACATACATGGTGCCTAATCATAAGCAACCACCTAATTACCTAGGGATGGGTTGGGTCTAAAATTAAGACTCCTTGTCTATGCTTAGGTCAAAATTAGACCTAGGCATCTAAGCTAAAGCTAAACATAGGCATTAGGCTAGGCCTACACCTAAGATATAAATAAAGTTCTATATCATTTAACTTAGCCTTTAAGGTTGGGCATTTTTTATTTGTTCATCCCAAATGGCTATTACATTTTCATGTTTATTTTGGTTCTCTATACTCCTAGTGCATTTGTTTATATAATTTAGATTATTGAAATGGAACCCAAACAATATGGGACAAATATTTGAGTTTTCCACCATGGGAAGACAAGTTTAACAACACGTGACATAGGCCTACAACTAAAAACTTATAGATCTTTTTCATTCTTATGTGATTTGAATGATGTAAAAAGCTATGGGAATGTTAAGGTAAGCTTTACATTATCTCTTTAAGCTTCAAAAGCAAAGGAGCAACACAAAAAAAACATAAAACATGACAAAATTAAATAATGTGTTTATTCCAAAAATTACCCATTATTTTAGAATGTCATATCTTATTCATTTCATTTTCAATTTGAGTGATCTAAAGAGCTATGGGTGCACCAAGTTAAGTTTTATTATAGTTTTTTAAGTTTCAAATGCAAAGAACTAATGGAGAAGAAACAAAAATGTACTAAATTGGAATGTGTGAATTAGGCCTATGACATAACATTCACCTACTTTCAATGCCCATATCTTCTTCATTTTTTATGTATTTTGAGGGTGAAAGCATTATAAATGTACTTGGTAGTCTACTTGTCGAACTAACAAAAGGTAGAATCAAAACCCATCACAAAATTATTATACATGCAATTTTTTTAGTTGAATGATTACTAACAAGATATTTTTTCATTATTGTGCATTAATTTTAAATTTTCACATTGTAAAAGTAAGTTTTAAATATATATTTCTAAATGTAAATAACTTTGAAAGTCTATTTTTTGTAGTGTAATATTTGATTCAAGTAAGTATATTCTATCAAAAAGAAAGTAGATGGGTTTTTTGGCGATGCCCTTTAATACACAATGATCTTTATGCTATAATTTCACACATGTCTATTTCATTAAATTTTTTAATGAAAAAATATGTTTAAACATCATATTGACGAGTCAATTTCAAACATACTTGTTACCTACTTTATATTTTTAAAAAATCAAATTTTGTATTATGTTTAAAATAAACCCAATTGAAAGCACTATGGTTTCAAAATCAAATTTAAGTAAATCTTAATATACTTTTTGGTATTTTGATAAAACATTGTTTCAATTTCAACTTCATTTTTGTTCATCAACTTTTTTTGTATTCTTTACCATGCTTACACCATTGAGTGACCTAAATGGCCATAGTTACTGCGAGTTGAACTTTAAAACATCATTTTGAACTTCAAAAACAAAAGAAGGATGTATTAAGATTTAAAGTTTTTTAATAACTTGAATGTATGGTGGTCAATTATTTTACCTTAATTGCAAACTATAATAACATAATGGCAAATAATTTACAACCTAATTTGGACTTAATTAAACCTAGACCTTAATTAATAGTTTACGTAATTTAAGTTTAGTTAATTATGTTAATTAACTGTAATAAATATTTTTTAAAAATTAATTCCATAATTTAATAATTGATTAGAAATATTTTAATAAAAATATATTATTTATTTATAAATTATATTTATAAATATTTCATTAGATATAATAAAGTTGTGTATTAATTTAAAATATTTTTAATAACTAATATTTTCAATATAATTTATAAAAATGACATTAATAATAATATTGTAGCTGATGTAAGCTAAGTTGTTATTTAATAATAATAATTATTATTATTTAACTTGTTATAATTATTATAAATCAATATAATAAAATATTGAAATAAATATAATAGTGCTAAAAGAAATTTATATTAATTACATAATCATGTATTAAATGTCCGTTTATTATGCCTATTATTATTTAATATATAATAATAATAATAATGAATTATATTCCAAAAAATTAAAAATATATTAATTATTACATTAATTCCAAATAAACTTAATTATGTTTCATTAAATTAAAAAAAATAACTATCATTACATGTGTTGAACATTGTTAACTAGAAAAAGATTTGTACATGTATTTTTGAGCAAAATCAATAGTACAAGACATAATAGGTGGTTAAATAAACAAGTAGCCAAAAATAAAACTTAGGATGAAAAAAAAATGTTTATTTTTTCTAATATTGCCTAATTATTGTTAAAACAAAGAATACTAAAGTATATAAGAACATTGGTACTTACATTGAACAACTTTTTGGTTTGGGACATGTTTTTGTGTTGTTTCTTTCAATTAGGAAAAAAAAGAAGCCCTTTGCTTATGAAATAAAATAATAAAATTATTGTAATATATTGAAATATTTTGATAAGGGACATAAACAAATTACCCCACAAAAGTTGTTGAAGAATAACATTAGAACCTACTGTGGTACCTTTTTAGGTTCGGCACCTCAATGCCAAATAATTAATTTAATTTTCAATTCTTAATTTGGTGGTTAAAATTTGAATTGTAAAACTTTCAGCACTCTGTATTAAATTTAGTATAACCAAATGCTTATAGAAGAGAAATCTAGTGTTTTTGTGGTTAGGTGGTTAATAAGTTACAACTATAAACCACTTGATGGGGAGGTTCAAGGATCAACTTGGTTGGTTGCATGAATTTTAAAAAAAATCGTCACACCTAACTATGAATATCCAATTTTTTGGAAATTAGAAAATAATTTAATTTATGTTGAACTTGGAAAGGTACTACATTATTCAATTTTCTTATGTTCTTAAGTTAATTTCAAAATCAAGGTAATATAAAACCTTGTTAACAAACATATTAATGTAATTAATATTTTAATACACAATCTTTTAAACTTATGCTTTAATCTATTATTATTATTATTGTAAATTTAATTTATTATTTCAATGAAAAAAATTCATCCTACAAAAAATTCATTTTTATAAATAAAATTTACATGTAAGTTCAATTTATTGAATTTTGATAAAATTTTGAACAAATATAATTAAGTTATGATATGTATAAAAATGAATAAACATTAGAGTTCCACAAAAATATTAATTGTCTATCATCACTTGATATATTGAAAAATAAATTTGATTTACACAAAAATAGAAATTACATATCTTGAACATATGAATTATTATCAACTTATATTTCAATTTTGTGTTTAATTTTATCTCAAAATTGAATACTATTGTTTGAATCATAAAAAATAAATTACATCATACATAACCATTCACTTTTACAACTAAAAATTACATGGAATTTAATGTTTAATGAATTTTGATCATAAATGTTAATAAATATTAAGCTATCACATTGAAAGAAGTGAATGAACATTAGAATTTCACAATTTAATTATTATCAATTATATATCATAAAATAAATTTGTTCTACATAAAAATCAAATATCACATGTATGAACATATACAAGATTAAATTACTAATTTATATTCAAGATAATTTATTCAAAATTTATATGCATGACAAAAATCATGTCACACATAACTATTCATTTATACAAATAAATTTTCATGTAATTTAATGTTATCAAAATTTTGCATAAATATTAACATATATGATATGCATAAAGGCAAAATCACCTATTAGTTGTTTAATTGAGTTGAAAGATAGTTGCAAACAAAATAACATTTCATCCATCTTTTAATACATTTAATCATCCATGCATGTGTTGATGGTGTCACCAAAATAGTTGAACATTGGTTAACATCTTGACTATGTGTCAACTAAAGAACCTTAAATGTTAAAAATATTCCAAGAATGATCTTTTACCCAAGACATGTTTTTCACTATTTACAAATGTAATAAGTATTTCAACTTATAAACATTGTTGATGCCAAGAATATTCAATGAAATATTCGACAAACCACCACCTAGTTGAAAATTGCTTTCAACTATATACCAATTTAGTTGATGAGTCAACTTCATTGGTAATTGCCATTGTTCAATTGAAAAATTAAAAAATTGTAGCTGCAAATCACATCTAGTTGAAAACATTTTGGTGAAAAAAAAGGGTTTTCTATTAGTGTAGAATTTGTGGTTGGTTACATGAAGCATGACGCACCCCCAACTCCTTAAAGGGGCTCAAATGTGAGCCCAAGTATAAAGCAGCGGAAAAAGGAAGGAATAGGAGCACGTTCCCTAGCTCACAACACTTGGAGGGGTAGAGGGGCGTGTTGGAGCTCCGGGATGGGACTAAGAAGAGTTGACAAACTTTAGTCACTCACACAGGCCTGCACACAACCCACACAAAGTGGTTAGTGCAAAGTTGAAGCACCCTTGGTGCTAGGACGAGCCACGGGCAACACGGACACACAAGACTCACCACGGCCCGGACTTGGGGGGAAGCCACCACCTTCCCCCTTATAGTATACTCTGTGATTCCCACCCGAAATCGCGCCAAATGGGACTCCCGGGACTTTGGAGCCCCATAACTTTGCGAACAGACCTCCGATCGCGATGCGGTCTGAAGCAAAGTTGTAGCTCTCATCGAGAGCTTTTCAACGCCGTGTCACACTCCCGAATCGGACATCGGGAAGAGGTCGATTCCCGACTTTTTGTGGTCGGGAGTCAAATTGGCAATTCGACTCCCGGCCCTTCTTTTGGCCATAACTTGTGTTTC
>Ga0116227_10002865_pt1 | contig 38854 bp, 25 predicted proteins | sample S1TSphgellanicum_FD_89693 | JGI IMG/M metagenome (GOLD analysis project Ga0116227, IMG submission 89693) | Host-associated microbial communities from peat moss isolated from Minnesota, USA - S1T2_Fb - Sphagnum magellanicum MG | ecosystem: Host-associated > Plants > Peat moss > Unclassified...
ACTGCAATATCCATATTTATTGGCTACAGTGTAATTTTTTTGGGGTAAGGGAGGTGGGGGGGGGGGGGGGGGGCAAATTTTTTTTTTTTCCTACAAAAAAAAAAGGATTTTTTTTTTTTTTTTTTTTTTCTTTCCCTGTAATGACCATATTAAAAAAAAACCCTGAAATTTACTCCCTTTAGGTATAGAATATACTTGAATATTAATTATTTTTTTTACTGATTGTAAGCATGCCGAGCGGCCGCCTCTATCAGTATTTAGCACATCCAGTGTACACTGTTTAGTTTCTCCCCCATCACCAACCACCCATGAACCTGAAAAGATGGACTTGTACAAAGTGAGAGGTTATTTAACTCTCACCACCTGGGCCAGCCAATCATTGTAGTTGACCAATGAGAAATAGTCATTTCGTACCTTACCTACAGGTGCTCTTGCAGGGCTCCGTGTGAACATGATGTCATTCCTCTAAAAGAAATCAAAATCCTTCAAGATATTATAACTCTATAATAACTAATCTCAAGTTTCAACACAAGCCAAAATTATCATCTTCCAAAAATCCTCAGATAAAAAAAAGACCTATTATTATTATTATTATTATTACAATTATTATTATTTTCTAGGGGCCTATAAAAATCCCTTAAGCTACTATACAAATATCCGTATGTACTCATTACGTATACATATACGTATAATGCAATGCAATGCAGTGCCGCGTTTCTGGTCTTCAGCAGCGAACCTGCAGCGCAGTAGCGATCTGCACAGACACTCTTCGCCATCGCTGTTGCTCGCATCGCAAGCTCTTGTGGAAAAAGCTGCAGAAGAGTTCCTTGGAACTATACACCAGCTGCAATCTCTCGAAGATCTTCTGCACCTGAGTTGAAGTCAAATGTGCTGCAGAAAGAGTCATCGTGGTTTTTGTGGTGTTGCAATGCACACAACAGCTAGAAGCTAGCTGACTCCCTGCTGCAATAGCAGAAAAAAAATTACAAGTGTGAGCTCAGCTATGGCATATGCAGATTCCCAGCTTCATGGGTGGTACTACAACTGTTTTCTTTTCTGGTATCAACTTCATGTTGTTGTTGTTGTTGTTGTGGTGGGTCAGAATACCAATTTTTCATTTCCTGAGTTTCCTGCGGATGCATTCACTAGCGGCACATTGACGAGTGTCAATGAGGTTATTGTCAAAGATGGAGCGCTTTCTTTCTCTCCCAGTGCAGTAGCTAACGATTCCCTTACTGCAGCAAGGGCATTGTATAGTCGCCAAGTAGAGTTCCGAGATAGCAGCAGCAGCGATGATGTAGGTGCAGGTGCTGTAGTAGTAGCCTCTTTCAGTACAAACTTCACATTCATCATAGAAAAAAAAGCTCGTTACAGTTATCCTGGATGCCATGGCGCCGATGGATTGGTTTTCGTGATTGTTCCCGATGACAAGCTCGTTGGAGATTCGGGTGGTCACCTGGGAGTGCTGTACTCAGGACACAACAATGAGTCCAGCTCTCATGTGTTCGCAGTGGAGATCGACACTTACCGCAACTACCAGTATGGTGATCCAAGCGATTGTCATGTGGGTGTTGATGTCAACTGCTTGAACTCCACACAACTGGTTGATTTGAAGCTTCAGGCCGACCCATCATCATCATCATCATCATCATCATCCTCCAGAGAGTCTTGCATTCTGAAATCCAATACTAGTATCACAGTCTCGATTGACTACGATTCCCAGCTCAAGAGAGTGCAAGTCTCTCTCAAAGGTGGTCCAGGTCGAGCGCCAGATGAAGAGTTTGTGAATATGACAGTGCAAGAGTTGGACTTGTCTTCAGTCTTCAAGGACAGAATGTACGTCGGATTCTCTGCTTCAACGGGACAGTTTGGTTGTGTGGAGTCCCACACTGTCACCTCTTGGAACTTCTCAAGCACTGGCTTACCAGCATCTGCAGCAGATTCCAATCTTGCAGCTCCCATTTTCAACAAGGCTCCGGAGGTACCAATTTTCACGTTTGCAGTTGTTGCCGGATTAGGTTCGCTCCTGGTTATATTTCTGTTTGTCTTTGACAATTTGCGAAGGAGGAAGAACAACGAGTTCGGCGCGGACTCAGTGCTATACGACCAGTTGCTAGATGGACAACCGCGAAGATTCACGTTCAAGGAGCTCAGCATCGCCACCAAAGGCTTCAATCCCAGTGAGCTTTTAGGTCAGGGTGGTTTCGGAAGCGTGTACAGGGGGAAGCTCCAGTCTTCAGATTCCTCCTCTTCCTCGCAAACAACATGGGTAGCAGTGAAACAGTTGGCGCAAGGCTCTCATCAAGGACAACGAGAGTTTCTAGCAGAGCTCACGACCATCAGCAAGATCCGGCACAAGAATCTAGTGCAACTCCAGGGATGGTGCCATGAAAGAGGACAATTGTTACTCGTCTACGACTACATGAGCAACGGGAGTCTGGATCGTCTGCTTGATTCTGGCTGCAGCAGCAGCAGCAGCAGCAGTTCGACTACGAGGAGCTCAGATCCTCATGAGCAGCAGCCGCAGGTCCTGTCATGGGATCGGCGGTTCCATATCGTGACTGGAATCGTAGCCGCGCTTTCCTATCTACACAACGAATGGCAGCAATGTGTGTTGCACAGAGATGTGAAGCCCAGCAATGTGATGCTAGACGAGAATTTCAATGCGCATCTCGGGGACTTTGGGTTAGCGAGGTTGATAGATCACAACAAGATGGCATGGACGACGATGGTAGCAGGCACAATCGGCTACATGTCGCCGGAGTTTGTGCACAGAGGAAGAGCTACCAAGCAATCGGATGTGTACAGCTTTGGAGCGTTGGCATTGGAAGTCGCTTGTGGGAGACGACCTGTGGATAGTAGCTTGGCGGAAACAGAAGTGGTGCTTCTGGATTGTTTGTGGCGTGCTCATGAGCGTGGTGAGCTTCTGTGCATGATGGATCCCAAACTGGATGGTGAGTTTGATGTTGCTCAAGCTACTTGCTTGCTTCATGTGGGTCTTCTCTGTTGCCATCCGGATCCTGATGCAAGACCTTCCATGGTCCTTGCGCGTCAGATTCTGAGCGGCGATCTGCCATCTCCTCCATTACCAGCCAAGCGACCACACATGATCTTCGACACCATGATCCAAGCTTCAGAGTTCACTCCCTTACTATCCGGCAGTAGCAGTCAAACCCTAAACCCTAAGCCCTAAACCCTTCACACTGTCAGTATTTCTTACACGTAGACAGGTACAGATCAGTACAAAGTGTAGAATCATACAGTAGAATACACAGGTACAGACTACAGACTCCAGAGTACAGAAGCAAAAATCATACAGTAGAAAAGACCCCTTGGCAATGACCCAGACAGACACAGCAGCTTAGAAGAGTGTGCAGAAGATAATGGATATCTAACTGGTGGGTGGGGGATTCCTCTGTGATTTTTAGGTTTGGCATTCACCACCTTTTTTGCTGCTGCTGTTGCTGTTGTTTGCAGAACTTTGCTACGCATCCCTTTTTCATAAGGGGAGAGAATCTACTTTCAAGGAGATAGATAATTGATTCAGATGTAGCCATGGGGGAGAGAGGTTGGTATACAAGATTGATGGGCATTGTCCAAGGGTTTGAGAAAAAATGTGAGACTGTTTAATAGAAGCTTGTGTTTGGTCACTGGTTTGAGCATATCTGCCAACAAATGTTGTCTTCAGGTGTGGGTGTCGTGCGGGTGCTTGAAGGATGATGTTGTCAATGTTTGGGTGCTTGAATGGGCAATGTCAATGTCTTGGGTGCTTGATGGTTGATGGCAATGTTTGGGTGCTCAATGGGCAATGTCAATGTCTTGGGGTGCTTGAAGGGCGATGTCGATGTTTGGGTGCTTGATGGGTGATGTGAATGTTTGGGTGCTTGATGTGTGATGTCAATTTTTGTTCATTTCACATGTGTATAGTCTCCCTTGTTCATTTAGTCCTACCCTGATTTCTGGTGGGGATTTATGTTACAGAGATCTGGGCAGTTGTATTGATTCTGTTTTGCTGCTAAGAAGCACAAAATACATTGCATGATTGCACTACCTTTAGCAGATTTTGGAGATGAAGTTCAATTGTTTTTCCCCTTGTGATTTGCAGCTTACATTCTACTTCAAGCAACTGTAGATAGTATGAACGAATAGAGATCTGTAGTTGGAGTGGGGCAAATGCTTGTGACCGAATGATGGCAGTTGATGGGGGATGTAGTCTTGTGCTCTTGTCACAATTGAGAGGTGTGTGGCCACAGTGAACTCAAGAAAATGATTCTTGAGGACAACATTGCAACCTGTGAAGATCTATTGCATGCCCCCTCAAGAGAATGTTCAACAAGATGCCACCTGAAGATGTGGTCAATTAGAACTCCATTATATTGGGACAAGTGAAGTGCAGGCAAGGGCAGCAGGCAGTGGACTGTCTCAACAAATGCGGTTATGCAAAGGTGTGTGACCAAACTCTATCACCTTTGTGTACCACTGTTGTTTTGCTTGAAGAGGACAGGTGTGGCCATGAGCAGAGCATTGAAAGCAGATGGGATTTAGGTGTCTTTGTGAGGGAATAGCTTGGTCAACATGTATGCAAAGTGTGGGAGTGCTGCTTGGATGCTTGGAGAGTGTTCAGCAAGAGGCCGTCTTGAGATGTGGTCACTTGGGACATGTGAAATGCAGGCAAGGGCAGAAGCCACTAGAACTGTTTCAACAAATGGAACACAATGAAGGTGTGATGGCCAGTCTCTGTTATTATTATGGGCCTGCTGAATGCATGTGCCAGAATAGTTGCTCTTGAGGAGGGCAGGTGTGTGCTCATGAGCAGATCATTAAAAGTGGATGGGATTCAGATGTCTTTGTGGGGAATTTCTTGATTGACATCTATGCAAAGCGTAGGAGCATTGACTTGGAGAGTGTTCAACAACATGCCATCATTTGATGTGGACTACAGTTGGAGGATGCACATGCACCAGGCATGGTAAGGAAGTTCTTAAACATTTTGAACAGATATGTGAAGAGAGTGTACAGCCAAATGATATCACATTTAGTTGTCTTCTGTCAGCTTGTAGCCATGCAGGTTTCATGGATGAAGGCATGTGCTGTTATGCTTAATGATCATAGTTTACATGATTTCTGCAAAATTGGAAAATTACACCAGGCATGGTTGACCTTCTTGGCTGCATTGCCATCTACGGGAGGCAGAGAATATGAATAAGGCAATGCCCAGCAAACCATATGTGGTTAAGGTTTTGCTCAGGGCTTGCAGAATTCATGTGGTAAAGTGTAGATGGGAGGATGAGTTGCTAAACAAGTTCTTGAATTAGAGCCTGAAAATGTTGTGCGGGCCTGGTTATACGTTGCTGTTGGCAACAGGCATTTCTGTGGGAATGTTGAGACATGAAGGAGGCATGAACAAACAACCTGGTCACACTTGAAATGAAGAGAATAATAGAGGTGCATACATTTGTGACCAACAATCAAGACCACCCTAACGAGGATGGTGTTTGTTCTTGGATTGACTATTGGTCATGCTCAAGTAGTCTGTCTTGTCAATAAGAACACCGTATTTGTTTTGTTTGTAGTGCACATGTCTAGTTGTATCATTGCACCACCATAGTTGAACAGCATTATCAGATGTGCCACTTCTTCAATGTGGCAGCATGCTGTTGGATGTCAACTCCCTAGTTATATCATGTATCTTGCTGCCTTCTGAAATTTTTGTACCTCCCTAAGAGCTTTTCGTACATTCTTGGTTGTTGGTTGCCTGAACCTCATAACTCACCTCTCTTTTGTATCCTATAACCCATAAGTTCGGCATTCCTGCTCAATCGGGTATGTTTGCTAACTGGCGAGAGCACGTTAGTTACTGTGAATAATCTTGACACTCACATGCTTCAACTATTCACGATGATTTATGCACTCTTGTCAGTTACCTGGTCCATATTGCTATCAAAGGTCCCTGAACATGTGTATGACTATTACTGTTAATCCAAACTTAGTTTTTGGTTTTGTTGAAGACCATGCCTATATGCAAGGACTCTATATTCACTTAGGGTCTACAAATTTTTAAAGCTAGAAGCAGCTTGGATCATATGATAAGTTCAAGTAGCATGCCCACCAGGACTATGAATCGCACTATGCAAATTCAAATTCTATTGGCAAGTGAAGAATTACGTTCTAAATGGGGTTAATGAGAAGTTGTGTGTCCATTCTACTTGCTCCTATGCTCTTACCGCCATACATGATTTTTGAACCAAAATTGTCCATTGTCCAATGTCAACACATGTTGAGTGTTTGTATGAGGTTAAGAGAACAAGGAGGAAAGCATTACACAAACAAATGATTTGAGGATTCATTCATATGTTTTAATTAGTCGCTAAACACTCATTTTGTGTTGATCCAAATAACCCTCTAGATGTATAAAGTCACCTTACTTGCATGGATTTTTTTTTCTCAATGGCTACCTGGTCTAGAGACTTTAATAAATGGCTATCAACGGAGGAACGAAGTGTTGGAAATTGACAACAGATTCATAAGATTATAGAGATGATAAAAAACCCACAAATTTACAATTAGCTCTTCACCCAAGCTTAAGGTCACATAAGTTCCTACAAACTTTATAATTCATCCTTGAGATTTAGTTGACTCCTAATAGGAGGTGAACATCCCACATGCAACATTTCAAAAAAATAAATTACATGCACAAAATTATCATTTGATGCAAATCTTATCTCCACTTAATTAGGCTAAACATTGATTGAAATGAGATGTTTAACTAACCTTAACTCAAATATCTCATAATTTTTAAAAAGTTAAGTGCATGAAACATAAATATATAAAATTAAAAATAATTGATAAAAATAATTTGATAAGATTTTGACATTTGATAGGCAAAAGGATGAATTTATAAATATTTACAAATGTACTTTCAAATAAAATGAAATGAAATTACTAAACATTTCAAATTGATTTATCTCCTAAGATTTAAATTCATTTGATAATAATTTAAAATTTGATTTCAAACTAAAGAGTAATTAACTTTGTTTTAGGACCCATTAAACTAATTTGAATTTAAATTATTTTTTAAATCTCTTAAATTATTTAAAAATTTGTTACATTAGAGAAACTAGAGTAAAATACCCAACTTTGGTTTGAGGATGTGAGTAATGTGGTCACGTTGATTAAGTTTAGTCTAAACTAAACTTTGGTTGGGGTTGAATGCAATGGGTCACTACTTGAGCAAAGTTTCAGGTTTACATAGATTCATAAGTGCTTGAATGGTGGTTTCCAAATCCATTGCAGGGTACCAAACTACAAACCAAAAGATGAGATTCGTGTAAAACAAGAATCCATAGGCATTGTATGACAAAAGCTTCTTGTGATGTTCCACTTTGAAATGGGAAGATGGGAAGACAAGCAAGAGGACATGTACCAATATGTGTGCACAATTTGTGACATGAAAAAACGACAATCCCAAGACAATTCTTTGTACTTGATTGCATTGTCAATTTCATAGATTGAGTTTATGGTGACCACTACAATGTTCATCATGTGCGCCTTGACATGCTTGAATCTACTTTTTGAGGATTATTCTTTCTTCATCTCCAATGCCACTTTTTCAATGTTACTTTGGATAGGAAAATGAAACTTGTATTGTAGTTGAGGAATATTTTGGTCACCATTTGGAAGAAGTAAGGAATTATCCACCAAAAGGAGTCTTCATGTTCATCATGTGCGCCTTGACATGCTTGAATCTACTTCTTGAGGATTGCTCTTTCTTCATCTCCAATGCCACTTTGTCAATGTTACTTTGGATTGGAAAATGAAACTTGTATTGTAGTTGAGGAATAATTTGGTCACCATTTGGAAGAAGTAAGGAATTATCCACCAAAAGGAGTCTTCATGGTTTCATGATTGGATTGATTGGGTCATGTTATCCCAAAGGCATAGAAATTCGAGGCGACATGTGAGCAAGGCGATTGCTAAATAAGACATCAAGAGACGGTTTTCATCTAGGGTTCTGATTGTTATGTTAAGGTTGAAAGCTAATGTAGCAAACAAGATGACGAGAAGTACATTGTTATACTCACGAAAGAGAAGGTGCTATGCCAAAAGACCACTAATCTTTGGATCCAATTCAAGTGGGTGAAAGGGTCTGAAAAGAATGGTGGGCCATGTCATGATTTGGTGAATGGCACCACTTCCTCATCTAATGAGTTGCTTCAAGATACCTTCAAAAGTCCAAGGAACAACACCGATCTGAAGAGCTTCATGTATGTGTAACACGGATTTGAAGCCCTTGAAGAGAAGATGGAAAGAGATGTTGCTGTCTTTGGTGATGGAGTGGGATTGGAAGCCATAGATGGAATCCAAGTGTTAGCAGTGGAATACCGCACCCTTGTCAATATCACAAGCGGTGATGTTGGTGGTGTCACTACACACAAGCATTTTCTCATAAAGAATTATGCCATAATTGGACAATGGGTCTCCCAGAGGGATGTTGTAAAAAGACTGAGGGATTTGGGTGACCGTGATATTGGGCGAGTTGACTAGATGTAGGAGTGCTGGTCACAAGAAAGTTACAATGGGTGGAGGATCATGTTAGCATCTACAATGACAATGTACTCGCTGTCACTATGCTACAATCCGTAGTTCAAGTTTCAACATTTGAAATGGTGAGGGATACCTGGTAGCTTGGTTCAGTGCACGTAACGTAACTGCTTTCCGTAGCTCTTGGATTGTAAGGCTTCAATGGAGGCTTTGAGATCGTCTCGGCTGCCATCATCCAACACTAGAATACGAAAACGATCCATTGAATAGTCCATGGCTAGTACAGCACGGATGGTCTCCATTGGGATCTCTGTGGGCTCCTTTGCTGCAAGGGAAGAGGAAGTCCTGTGTTGGACACTTGTTGCGGTTGTCTATGTTTAATGGAATACTCTTGGAACGGAGACTGGGTGGTGCCACAGTCTCAAGAGCAGTCAAAAAGGAGCAGAACCAATAGAGAATTTCGCTGATGAGAAGCACAAACAGCTAGGAAGAGGCCTAGCTGTCTCAGGCAGTTCTTTATAGTAGAGCCATAGCTTGAAACCTAGATACTTTGTGCTTGCAATCAAGTTCATAATAGCTAAGAAGCATGTGACAAGGTGCAAACTCATCTCGACAAAGTAGGACAATTTCTCTTGCCTATACTTTGACACCTTGAAGAACCCTGACACATGATATTTCTTCTTGACAGTTGCAGCAGTTGTTGCATTGCCACTACTCCAGGGCAGAAATTCTTCACAATCCTTCATATCATCAAATGGCTCATGACCACCAGCTCTCAGCAGCCCACTCCATTGCTATTTAAGCACTTAGATGCAAAATTCATATATATGTATAAAAACTCAGCTCCAGATATTACAACAGAATTGCACTAGACCCAAAAAAAAGCACACACAATAGAAACCCATCACTAGTACAGAAAAAGAAATGAAGAAAAACTCAGCTCCAGATACTATAGAACAATTACACTACACCCAAAAAACCCGCACAATGGAAGAAAACCCATCATCACTAGAGACAAAAAGAAGAGAAACTCATCCCCGGATGTTAGATCAGAATTACACTACTCCTGAAAACAACCCCACACAATAGAAACCCATAATCACTATAGAAAAAAAGAAGAAAAAACTCAGCTCCAGATATTACAGCAGAATTACACTACACCCAAAAACAACCCACACAATAGTATTACACAGATTTAACACTGGGCCTCCTCCCTCCCTCACAACTACTTTCTCATCACTGAATTGATCCAGCTGCAAACACTGAATTTTTCTTTTCCCAAATTCAATATCAGAGCAGTGAGAACTCATCTCATCAGCTAGAACTCCAGCACCATGAAGATTGCTCATGTCTCAATTGATGGCACCACTCAACAAGTACAGCTAACCTAAAGTCCCTCACTTGACAACTCTCTCAGCTAAGTTTGAATGGAACCTCCCTTCTCAAAGAAATTCTTGGGCAAACTTTTGAAGTCTACTTAAACCGTAAACTGTCTCTCATTTTATACTGTCCAGTTTTTTGCATGTGGAGGTTGGATATTTAATTTTATAGTTTGGATTTGACAAAAGCTTGATTGAGGCCCAAATTTGAGGTTGTGGTGTGGAGATGCTCTCTTCATAGTGTGGTGTGATTTCTGGATCCAACTAAAAATTTTGCAATCATCTCAAAGGAATGAATGTTAGCTTGTAGTACTATCTGACAAGATCCAAACTCAACAATGAACCTGCAAATCCATCTTCTTTTTAAGAAACTTTATTTGTAGGCAAAGTGGGGACCATCCCTAGGAAGATTTAACCAAATTTGGCTATAAACCAAAAATGAAGTAGAAATAATTGATTATCTTTCTATATTTTTGGCTACACAATGAAAACCAAGTATATGAATCTGACAATTTTTTAGAGTTTTTTTTTTCCTCACTTCTGACAACTAAAAACCTCCAAAATCACTTCTTTCTTGAATTTTGAATTTCACTTTTTGACTAGATTTCGCCAGTAATTAAAAAAAAACATTATTGCAACTATGTCCAATACAATTCCCATAATTTGCAAATCTCTATACTAGATTATGATGAACTAAATATAAAAAATTATTTGAGACCTAAAAGAGATGATGATGATGATGATGATGATGAGTTTTGGGTATCTTTTCTCTATTTGATCACAAAATGAGAGACAAAACATGTCTTGAGACCCAAAAGAGATGATGATGATGGGTTTTGGATTTCTAACTATTCCAATCACAAAAAGAAATAATAAAATTGTTTTGAGGCTCAATAGAGATTATGATGAAGTGGCTATGGATCTAATCTCTCTATTAATGCAAAACTAACCCATGTGAGGCCAAACAAAAAACCTTCCAAGAGCTAGACAAGCACCGAATTGCAACTTGGTAGATTCGCACAACCCCGAAAAGCAAAACATGTTTTTGTGCAGTCAAATCCAGTGTTTTTGATTTGACAAAAAAATTGTCATTTGTCATGAAAAATTGGGACAAGTTTGGAATAATTTTTTGTGCAGTGTAAATATGTCTAATTTTGCTATTTTTGGGAAAGTTTTGCCAAATTGTTGATGCCATGACACTGGAAAAACAAAAACCCCTTGTCACATTGAACAGCCAAAATACTGCAACAAGACAATGAAGTTGGAACCAGCTCTTTCTTTTACTAGCAAATTTTCGCCTGAAAAATATGATTTTGATCTTTACAAAGGATTTTTTCATGGGACATATGGCCCAAATTCCCCAGATTCCAAACCGCCATAGTCTTGTGATGAGTTCCTGAAGGTAGCCAATGATTCTCTTTTTTTTAAGAACTTTCATATTTATTAGAGTTATCTGTAAAGTCACCCTGGCTTTCGGCCTCCTTTCATTCCAATCCCCTCTTTCAGTGGTATCCAAAAAATAAGCAAATTTTTCTAAATCTCAGCATCTAATGCACAAGGTTCGAGACTAATTATAGTAGTTGTACAGGTAGGAGCAGTGAAAATATATGTAGCAGCAGTGGAGGCGCTCAGGGAAAAGGAAAGACAGGATGAAATTCAGTATACCACCAAAATTGATGGTTTTCTGAGTTTCACCCCCCTTGAATGCTACCGTACTTTTTTGCAGGTTTTTTAAAAATCTCACCCCGTGTATGACCAAACTCAGGTTTCGGATGCTATGTTTTACTTACTTCATAGATAACTCTATTATAAAGCCAAATTTAGCTACATAATTTTGTGGATGATTGCCACTTTGACTACATCACAAAACCCTTAAAAGAAACCCTAGTTGAAACTCTCTCTCTCTCTCTCTCTTCCTGCTTGGAACTCACTTCTTTTCCAAGCCTTGATTTATTTTATGGAAGTCATGACACAAAAGAGCATGAGCTGAGAGAAAAAGAATTTATTTCCATGTTGTCGGGTTGGGAGGGTTGTGTCTTTTGGAGAGATTCTACCCTTATAAATTTAAGTTCCCAATTTCTGTTATGCAACATTCATGGATTCCTTAGAACTGGCGAATGAAAGTTGGTAATGCATTTCTAAAGACCGGTGGCCGCTTCTTGTTGTTCTCGAGATTTTCTTCTGTAGCTTTCTTAGTTCTTCTTCCTTGAGCTAACCCAATGTCACCCTCCTCCTACAAAACAAATGAATCAATAGATCTCAAATCCTATGTCTAGCACAATGGCATTGCAAAATGGACTCTAATTGTTAGTGGCATAGTTAATAATTTAGTTTTACTATGTGGAGTACTAGCTAGGTTTACTAATTAGAATATTGGTGATTATTTTTTAATTGAACTTACATATGAATTTATTTTGGATTTTGAATTCATTCTCACATACACACATTGCATTTTTGTTTTCAATCAAAGTTTAGTTTGTGACATCTTCTTGATTTATGAAGATTTTGGATTTTATTTTGGTGTGTTGTGATTTCTTGCTTAGACGTTCTATAATCTATTTCAGTATTGTATCTTGTGGCTTTGTTTAAAAAAAACCTTATAGTGTAGTTTTTTAATGCCAAAAGAAAGTACAAAACCATAGGTTTTATGAATAATGAAGATTATTTTCTACCACCAACCTCAATTGAGGAAATGCATCTCCCTAAAACAACTAAGTCAAAGAAAAGTTCAACTAAAATATCTAGCACAAATAACATGGCAAAAAAGAAGCTATAGAATCTATAATCCATACACAATCTAAACTATGATGATGAACAAAAATCAATTTGACTTCTCAACAACATTTGCTAACACCAAAATAAAAAACATATCTTGGATCTAGTGGTGCCAAAGCAAGAACATTTTTTGGATGAACAACATAGTCCATAGTTATGGGATAGTTTTGTAAATGATGGAAGACATGACCAAAAGTTGTATTGAGATTCACAATCTCAATTGGTGAATGTCAATGAAATATGACATCTAAGTAAAAAGCAAGGCTACATAGCTTTCTTTTGATATTTAGAAAAGTTCATATCTTACACTAGTTAAAATTTCTTCAATTATGACAATTATCAAACTTTAAATTTTATAATTATCCTTTATGCTTTTGGTCAAGAATATTGATAGGTCATCTTTAAAATATTATTAAACATGTGATTGGTCAAAAAATTCATGTGAAAACTTTTTGATTTCAATGTGAAATTGACTACAAATGAAAAAAATGAAAAAAATCATGGAAAATTAAATATAAAAATTTTAAGAAAAAAATTCTTGAAAAAATTTCAATACTTTTTATTCTTAAATTTACCATTCTATGGTGGGCAAAATTTTAGTTCTTATTTTGACACCACTATGACATTGAGTTCACATTTTTCACATTATATGCATGATATATGTAATGTGATCATTTCAGAAGTCCATTATGGGTCTAATTTTTTCATTCATAAATTTCAATATAATTCCCCCTAAAGTTTATCCAAATATTTTTAAAAAAAATCAATGTTAATGTTGAATATGGCTTTTAATTTTAAATTTAATTACAATCTAAAAAAATAGATTGTCTAAATAATCCCCTAATTATGTTTTCACTCATTTAATATGTCCTTATTTTTAGGAAATTCTTTGTCAAACAAATGAATTAAAAAACTATCACTAAAATTAAGAAAAAAAATATTTGTGGAATATGTAGCATGGAAGTCTTTTGACTTGTAAAAACAACCATACCAACCTTTTTAGAAGCATGAACATGTGGACCACTAACTCTTTCTTGAATAGGAACACCATCAAAATTAGCAACAATTTGCTTTCATGAATAAGATCAACACTCCTATTAGTAATAAAAAAAAATTTCTTTTTGAAGTTGCATCAATAATTCCACCTTTTCCAAAATGAAATTCCTACCCAAAAAATAAATTGCAATTATAAACCAATGATTAGAAACATTACAAAAACATGAAAACTAAACATTTAAAAATGACCCATAGAAATTACCTTGGTCGTCTTGTACGCATTTTTTTCTTCATTGAATGTTTATTCATATTGCAACAAGCAACCATCCTTAAACTTGCCACTTATTATCCACTCCTTAAGGGTGGTCGTTTAGCTATGGATTATTCAACTTTATTTTCAAATGCTTGTCAATTTGATTGTACCTACATACACAACAAATCAACATCACACTCCAAATCAAAATCACACTGAAACCACCAAAGAAAAACAACAAATGAAATTACAATTGCAAAAACCCGAAAGTGCATTCACAAGTGAAAAGAAAAACAAACCTTGAAACAAAACAAAAACCAAAACAAAATGGAAAAAATAAAAAGAAGTTGGACAATTATCTTTGCATATGAAATTGGATCCTTATGCCTCATAACCTCCATACCATATTCCCCATGAACAAAAGCTTCTTCCATTCAAAACCTCTATCGATCTTGTTGAACAAAACATTCTTTCCAATTAGTAAAATTAGCAATCAATTTGTCAGCAATTAGTCATAACCATTTACAACCAAATGTAAAAATCATAAATCAAACACCATTTGTTGCTTTCGCTCAAGTTTACCACATAGGAACAATAAATGTGACCCACAATTATTAGTGGGTCAAATAGTAGGACAATAATAAGCTAGTTTTTTGTAAGTTCTAATCACATTGTTAATGGGGTTGTGCTAACATCCTTCATTCCTCTTCAATAAACATCACTTTAGATTTCCCAAGATTAGTTGTTGAGTTGTTTCATCACCTTCAACCTTGACTTGGTGATACCTTGCATCAATGAAGATGTTAATCAAGATTATAGGTGTTTTACTTGATTCAACAATGTGTTGTTTGTGCATATGTTTAATAAATTTCCCAATACCTTTTATTGAACATTAGATGCTGCATATTACAACACAATAATAAAAAACATAATCAATAGCAAACAATAAAAAGGAAAGAAATTCAAAATTACATTGAGATTTAAAGCGATGGAGGATACATAGTGCCATTTTTTTTATTGCTTGTAGAATAGATAAAAGAAATGTCCAAACTCCATATTTGATCATTTATTATGTTTTTAACTTTCCAACATATTTGTTATGCATTTTTCAATATCAAAACCACAAAACATTTTTCACTTATCAAATGCATTCTTTGCCCAAAGTTCAACATGTTTACTTGTTCTACGACTTCTTTTGTTAACATTTTTCATTTCTTTCTCATCAATGTCAGAAAAGTGAAACTTTATACATGGCTCACTAATAAAAGATTCATAATCAATCCCATCAATAGCATCACATTCAAATGTAATAGCCTCATCATTATGCCAAAACATGGCATTCGCGATTAAAGATGGTATAAGCAATGAATGGGTCATTCAACTAGGAAATGACATAAGTGACTAACCTAATAAAATAAGACTAACCGTGGATGCAATGTTTTGGTGTATTGCATAGTTTGAGATCACCAAGATAATCATTCCCATAAGCATTAAGAATGACATCAAAGTCTTCAAGATTCAACAAGATACTAGAAAAGTTGAAAAAATGTACAAACAAATCAACATTTGTTTCATGATGCAACTAAATAGATGGTACAATTGGCCTACTTGCCTTATGGTAGGAGTCTCATATTGTCTATATTTAAACTGTTCTCCTATACAATTTTTTTTTTCTTGTCCACACATGATCCATCTCCTATGGTGTGCTGGTTGGTGTTTGCTGCTAGTTCACTTTAGCCATGGGGAATATAGTTGATATCATCACCATGTTTTTCAATTTCCTTTCCCTTTGATCTAAAATCTAACAACACTTTCACTAATATTTGATAATGCCCAGGGGGAATTTGAAACCACTTGAGATGATATAATTTCAAGTTTGGATCATCTCAAACTTTGGGCTCTGATGAACCTACTACTACTATATCTCTCCTACTCTTGTATCACAAGCTTCATGGAGATGGCATTACAAGCAGATTCAAGTGATGACTGCTGTTATCAACGATCTACTCTATCTTTATAGAGATCCTATAGAAGTTTAGGCCTGCTTTGTGATGTGTTCAGCTAACTTGTTTTGACATAACTTCTTCAGGGTTTCTTTACCAAATATCACGCAGATACCGACCGTCCAATTGCAATTGCTTTATGATAGCTTCAGCCTCGGTGTTATCCAGTCCTCCCTGTTCACACCACTCTTTCAGTTAACCCCTCATTCTAGCCCTTAGTATCATCACAAATCATTGACCTTCCCAACTTCCATTCTCTTTCATTAGATGTGGCACTGCTGCTTACCCAAGAATGATATAACTCAATTCCTGCCTGAAGCGGCCAACAAATGACTCAAAAAAGTTTGGAACCTTTGGTAAGTGCAGCCATACATGGCCAGTACACTGCAGCACTAACACAGACACTTCTTTGGCCTTTGTATCTACCTACACCAACCACAAACTTCAATGCAAATATCCCTAACATCAAGGTCGAAGCCATTCCATAGAGGAGAAATCCATGGGTCCATACCTCTGACTGGATAATTGTAAGTAATGTGCGTTGCACATCCTTGGCCATTCCCTTAGCATCACCACATATATATATGTAAGCACCCTCAGATATTAATCTCCAGATTTCACTTGCCTGCAACAAATCAACAATGAATGAATAGTCTGCAAAATAGATTTGCAAATAGAACAACTTACAACTTGTTCTCCATGTAGGCAACCAAATCCAGCAGAAGGCTATTTCACACCTTTTCAAGAATGTGGAGTTTGAAATATAATTACTTTCCAGAACTCCATCAACATATATGCAAGCAAACCCACCCAGAACCCTTTTTCACACCTTATCAAGCATTGTATGCTGAACATACACCTTTTGGGGACCTTCCCTAGAGAAGGCCACAGCCAACTCAACAACCCCTTTATTGACAAAATCTTTAAGCTCCTCCTCATAAATAAAATCCTGCCATGCACAGAAATCACAGTGGATGAGAACATGAGTGCAGATGCAAGTTACCTAGCTGTTGGATTTCGATTGAAAAACCAGTAGTAACAACATTTACCTGATACTGTGAGCGGCAGCCAAAGAAGAAAATAGCTGGTCCAAGTGTCTCCCCAGCTTCTTGCAGAGCAGCCCTCTCCTATAAGAATCATCAAGCACTAGCTATGAGCACAAATCTTTTGATGTTGGAAACCCACAAGACCTGAGAAAATTGAGAACATAAATGCAATAATGGCAAGAGCTGAGAGAAATCAGACCTGTAGAAACCCTCTGAATGGAGCTAAGCCTGTTCCAGGTCCAATCATCACAATTGGAGTCATTGGGTTTGAAGGAAGCCTGAAATTTGACTGCTGCACAAATATGCGCCTGACTGCATTCTGCATATCCAACCTCCTCTGCAGGGAGCGCATTCTGCAAAATGATTCCTTCTTGACATTAGTAAACATCAACTGAAACCGGAGTGTGTATCAGAACATAAATCCTCAAAATCTAGCAGTCCGAATCCATAGATTCACAATCCTGAGGCCAATATAAGCAGGATTCAGAGCTTGCAGATAGGTACAAACAAGATTCACACTTAAAGGTCACCCATGTTGGACGAAATCCAGATAAAGAACAACACCACTTGTACCTCAGACATATATCAGTCCAGATATATCTGTATGGAATGTCAACTTGACCTTGCATACAATCTCTGTGTAGCCAAGAGAGTACTTGTAAATTGTCAAACTATTCCATACATTAGAGATATCCATAAAGTCAGGAAAAGACAGCACTAGTACCCTGAGTTTGGTCATACACAGGGTGAGATTCAAGAAAACCCTGCAAAAAAGTACATTAGCATTCAACAGGGGGTGAAACTCAGAAAACCATTGATTTTGATGGTTCCTGAGTTTCACCCTGTCTTTCTTTTTTCCTGAGCACCTCCACTGCTGCTACATAGATTTTCACTGCTCCTACCTGTACAGCTATTATATTTCCTCTCGAACCTTGTGCATTAAATGCTGAGATTCAGCATTTTGTACTGAGTTTCAGCATTCATACTGACATTTAATAAAATTTCCTTACTTTATGGATACCACTAAAAGAGGGGTTAGCAGGTGAAAGGAGGCCCAAAGACGGGGTGAAGACAGGGTGAATTTGCAGATATCTCTATTGTCTCTAGAATGTCTGCCAATATATGGACTTTGCCATTGGCCTGACGGTTACAGTGACCTGGACAAAGCCACCATTGCAGTACTGGTGTATCACCAGGTTGATACCACTAAGGGTTTGATATAACAATGAATAAGACTCAGATGGAAACCAACCTTGATCCAAGTAGAGGCAACACCATGATGAATGTGTCCTGTTGGTCTACGTCCATATACCAATGCACAGGTGACATGAATTCTAGTGGGTGCAAATCTGTGGGCAACATAGCAAATCATCCACCAAACCATAGTCAGCTTCTCTCTTGTGGGCCATTGCACATGAAAGTGGAGCATTTTCTTCCTGGCCCAACAGATAATGCATTTAATACCTGGGTGAGGAGGAGATAGAGTAGAATCGTGGTTGAAGACGAGGCGCTACAGCAGCAAAAAAGACCCCAAGTGGAACTTTCACAGATGGAAATGCATTAATCACTTCCAAAAGACTTCGCTTACTGGCTATCACCCACTGCTGGTACTCTTCCTGCATGGCCAGATGTTAATCGCAAAAGACATAACACTCCACCTGCAAAACCTGTAACCACATATCCCTGAACTACGTACTGCTAGATGCATAGTAAATACCTTGCCCTGGGGTGATGCAAGAAATTGCAAGTGCTCAGCTTCCTCTGGGTCAGATGCGTAGACTGCCAATGCAGAAAAAACACCGTGCAACCCACATCCAGGATAGCAGAGTTTAGTAATCCATGATTGTGTCTCTGTATTTGATACAGCTCTTCATTTATTTGAACCAGCTATGAACCACAAAACTTTCAGACTTAAAGCTCAGTATCCACTGTAGATGGATGTCACCCATTCTTGAATTGGTAGAACTTCCCTGCAGGTCAGCCATTCTGGCATGTATAATATAATGTCCCAATGTTCACAACTCATAGATGTAGCAGAGCACAATGTTTGCAGGTTACAATCCATGCTCACTTTGCGAGGAGAATTCAGCAGATCTGCAAATTTGCTGAGTGCACTGTTGAGAGTCAATGGACCAGGGAAAGGAGGAAGCGATCCAGAACCAGCTCCCTAGACATCACCATCCTTGGTGTCTGCATGAAGAGAGAATATTGTATCAAGGGGCACACCCAGGAGCTTGGCTGCTTCTTCCACAGCCTCTTGAGAATTATTTATGTACACTCCAACGTGGTCCCCAGTTTCATACCTGCCACATCAACACATTCAGTTACAGTTCAGCTAATAAAGTTATCCTTACTTTGGGCTTACTCTACCCACTCATCCTCCCTCGTGTTAGAAGTTTATAGCCAAGAACTCTGAAAAGTTGATAGATGCTATGCAATACAAAGCCAGAAGATGGTTGTTGGCATTTACTCACTTTAGACCTGTGTTTGCAATATCGAACTCACAGTGTGTGCATGAGCGGTCCGACTGAGGGGTGTGAAGCTCCCTCCGAACTGCAACATTAACCCTGCTTTGGTAACAGCCATGCCGGCCAAAGACAGTCTTGAGTTTTTCCAAATTAAAGCTAGAAGGCTGAAATGTCAGTTAAACCACCTAGGAAAAACAGAGCAAATAGTCCCAGCCACTACCTGCAAGGATGATTAAGATCATAGATAGCTTGACCATTTCTTTCTGCAGCTGATCGCTTGTCCCAGACCTTAGTGCCACTCTCCCATATAACTACACGGTATTCAGGAACCGCCATCTATATGATACAGCAGCAGCAGCTCCATCTTCTTCATTGTGCATGAGACCATCGAGTGCTGGAAACAACTTTTCCTTCCTGCAAAAATTTCAAGATGCATTTTTGCAGACAAGTCAACTGGAATCAGATGTGAAATCAGAGAATCCAAAGCAGTATTCTCACCATGGTGGGATGAACAATTTATGTATCCATCAGAATTTAAGAGTATTAAATGTACACATTCTTCTTAGTAACTCATATGGCCCTACTTCCAGTTGTAAATATGTGCACATGACCATTAAGGTCAAGAAGACAGCCCAGTTGCATTTGTTGGTGCTACTGTGTTGCATAGGGGACAAAGTTAAAAATTGCAGCAAATCAAGTTGTCTATCCTTTCTCATGCACTTACAATGTAAAAACAGAATGAAGCTGCAGAGCTGGCAAGAAAAGAATTGTACCATGCTGTAAAATCATCATCAATGATTTGATCATCATCTCCCAATCCACAAGGAACCAACCTCTTGGCACCTGAAGATATAACAAATTTCAACCAAAGACTTTAATCTATTGAACACAAGTATGAGTTTATTTTCTGATAATGCTATAAAGCAAAACAACACATACACTATTAATCAACCAGGGCAACATGTCAGCACTAACAGTCACACAAAATCATCCCCACCTTGCTTTTCAAGAGCTTCATCAACCTGTTTTCCTGCCTGCACATAGAAAAAGGGAAAACTATCAGATAGACACAGTTATTGCCCTTATAAGAAAGATGTGTGACCAATACAGATATCCATAGCCACTGTATGCAAAATCTGTCAGAACAAAGATCACAATGTCTCATACCTTGTTGAAGTGCTCATACTGTATGTTGCCAAGGCCAAAAACTGCATATGTCAACCCAGTCAAAAAGTCCAGTCTCTCCTGTCGAAAAGGACAAAAGGAAAATGTTTGCAAAAGAAATGTCAATAGATCTGATAATGACACTCAGAAAAAATAACACCAACCACACCCTTATTGTTCTCTGTCAATTTTTCTTAACTAATAAATTCAACATGTTCTAATAGTTAGGCTATAACAAGAAAGGGCATGAGAGGATCCCAACTGTAATTCCTGCCATGAGCCAGTTGTGGAAGCGAGTCGCATTGTTAGTGGGTTCACCATCTCCATAGCTGAACAAGCATCATGTAAGGAAACATATCAATTTCTGTCCTTATTAGTTCTCCAGACACCAACAGGTTTGCCAGACCTGAGTGTCCAACAGATTCTCAGCGGCCACAGGTAAAATAGCAAAAGTGGGTGAAATTGCACATGTCAATCATTTAAGCATGTCAGTTTCTTACGTGGCAATGGTGAAGAAGGCAATCTTCTCCTTCTTCATCTTATTTTCATACTGCTGATCATCTGCACCATATTCATCCTGAAAAACCAACATCAAAAAAGATTTTCAGTCCTGTGCTCTACCAGCAGAGCTAGGTTGAGGGGTGTGGTAGTGAAAGGACAGATTTTCTTTATGTTATTCCTACCAATAACTGGGTTAGTGAAATCCATTGTATAAAGCCTGGACTTTGATTAATACAACCTTCTTTATCCAGATTCCACCAAGGACACAAATGGAACAATATAATCCAAGGGACAAATTTTGAAGCCTTAAGCATATCTACATAATGAACAAATCCCTCAAAATTCTGTCATCAGATTGGCATGCTGCATTGCACAATGCATTGCCAGGTGCCAATCCGTTTAGAACATTTGATAATTCAAACCATCTCATCGGGCATCAGGACAATTTCCTAGTGATTTTGACTCATCACCACTTTGCAAACCTATGATTGCAATCCCACAATTTACACATAAGTCCCATCAATAGTCAACCTGGCGATTATGTGGGTCAGTAGATCAACCCTGCCATCTGAACTTGTAATTTGTGGGGTTTTTCTGGCTACTTCACAGAAGAATTGTGCAACCATGTTACCGGAGTTTCTGTTAAGACAATGTGCACCTCTCCTGAACCTAAGGGCTAGCACAAAGATATATGCATGCTCTGCAATCAGTCTCTCTCCAGGTATTTGATGATGTGCAAAGTGAAAATAAGTTAGAACAGCTGACATTGTGCATTAGTTCTCCACTATTTGGGTGTCTGACAACCTTGAGATAGCTCAGCAGGAAAGTCTCAACATACCAGATCCACCACCTTGAATACCACTTTGTTGTCATATCTAGCCTTCCCTTCTTCAGCAAGAGCCTGTCAGTAAGATGAAAGAAGATTAGGCCAATGATAAACACAACCCCCCTCTGAACACATTGTCACTGCAAACACACTGTCTCAACATTCATGTTTCTATGGCATCTTTAAACCCTACAATGTTGAAAACAGACACTACAAAAATTGCATCATTGAATGCAGCGAGAATCCAAATTCATTTCATATTCCACAGCTCTCAGAGAGAGCAAGAGTGTCTTGAAATCATGCTGAAATCAAAGTTGTCTCTAGGAGCATGCTGATTTTCTGAAGTATTTACAGAAGAGAAAAACATGTACAATTCCTTGTGCATGGTGGCATTATGATCTGCTGTCGCCATTGCAATATGACAGGAAAGTTCCAATGGCAAACTAGTTCTATCCAGGCATGTAGAGAGCTCTCATGAGATGTATAGATCAAGATTATCAAACAATTCAGTACAAGAACAACTGACCTTGGCAAATCCTTCTGTAGTTCCTGTTTGAGTGCCAAAAAGAATGGTAACCTTTTTTCTTGTTTCATCTGCAGGTTCGTCGTCCTCAGGAGTCTCTTCTGTCACTGGTTTACGTCTCGAGTGATCTGAAGCTTTTTTAGAGCCTTTGGACGAAGATCGTCTCCACAGCAGTAAACTGAGACAGAGGAACAGGACAGCCACGGACGTCCCCAAAAGAAAATAGACCGGCGGAATGACGGTCAGATTAGCTAATGTCGGTAGTTCTGTAGTTGCCGTCATCCTCGTCCCTGCCTACCAAATCCCGGAGAGATATATCCTGCGATATCTCCTACACGTTCTTGTGCTTTCTTACTTGCTCTGGATGTGTGCTTCCTCCTATGCGCACTGTATACACAGACTCGTTTTCCTTTGACGTGACCTCACAATTGCGACAAAGACGCTCGGAAAGAAACAGAGAACTCTACGGAAAAGAAGGGGGGCAGCAGATTAAGTCCTTCAGACAAGAGGCTCAATGAAAGTTTCAAGCCCTTCCCTGTCTCGTTCATAGAAAATGAAAACAAATACAAACAAGCAAGAATATGATCACAGATCGTTCTGCTTGCCAAGATAGGGAACTTGCACCTGAGGATCAAGGGCGCAAAGCCTTTGAACGCTACACGTAAATTGTGCTTGCACTGCTAAATTTGCAAAGGATTGGCACTCCAGGGACCTCTATTTTTGTGAAGCAGTGATGCCACAGAAGAGCTATTACTAAGAGAATAGTACCGCCTCTAGACATAAGATCGGAAGAACACAGAGCGAGGCAAGCCATCTATGCTCTCGTTTGTATCCACACGAGTGAATTACGGTCATAAACAAGCATGTGCACGCTTCGTTTTGTAGAATATGCTAGCAAATATGCAGAACATAAGGCGTATCTACAGAGATGAGCAGGCGAGAATGCAACAGCGCAAGAAGCTGCCACAGTTTGCAAAGAATACTAGCCATAGAGTTCAAGACACTGGGAGCTTTAAACTTCACACACGGAAGCTCTCAATATTCCAGTTCAGAAAGAAGATGCGATGTATCACTGAATCAAAACCACGTAGCATGAATGTCGACTACCTGAGGGATTACCATTGGGCGCTATTTATGTACAATTTGCGATAAAAGATGCGCCAAAACAGACATAGAAAACACTACTGCAAGAGATAAAAACACGCTGTGACACAAAAATGAAACTCGCATTCGAGATTATCCATTGTTACAAGAAACTTACCTCGAGCGAGCAGTCGTTCCAAACAATTGGCAATTGGCCACGGAAGAAGGCGATGCAGCAACAGATAGATGGATGGAGGAGGAAGAGTAGGCAAATTCAAAGCCTTGCCGAAGGAAGGAAAACTGTCTAATCGAGTCAAACGTCGGCGAGAATCCACCAAAATGTTCTCAAAATATATATCATCGGAAAGCTTGCGTAAAGAGCTATTAGAATGTCGAGTTGGAAAGCGCTGGATGCGAGGACGACGGACACAACACAAGACGCAATTGCGAACTCGCACTAGACTAAAAGCTGCACAGACGGCTATCGCACTTGGGTTCCTGGGCTTTTAGTTGCCACCTTTACGACCGAGAGGCCAAATCCATAGGCCAACAACTCTCGGCACACGGCCGGAAAAAGGAAAAAGATCGTAGATCCACCACTAGAAACACGAGACGTGGCGAAATGGACGTTCAAATTGAGCCGACAGCGCGGCCATTCTCGAAGGGAAAATGTGAACGAACTTCATCAGGTTTTGGACCCTCATCAAAAGGCCATGGGTCTAATTTATGGCTCTCATCCAATAGACTTTGGACCTTCATAAGTATAGTTAGCACCTTGCATTATTTTGAACTACGATTCTATGACCGAAGAAATAAATTGGGTAACATAAAATGATGATATAACAAAATGGGATGTATCGTAAATGGGTTACATGGATTTTTCCCTTGTAAAAAAATTGGTAATTTTATTATGCATCCATGTAAGTGAATTGGGTGAACATGTCTAGATTTTTGTACAATATGTGATGATGCAACAATTTTTAGTTGATGATATTTGTATCGATGATTTGTTTTTCAAGTCTAGGTAATAGCTATTGTGGTTACATAATCAACTCAATTGCTTGTGTTGTTGTTCAATGGGATTTGTGAAATGAGGATGTTTTCTTCTTCAAGCTTTGCATGGGAGGAAAATTCTTTTTTGGGTTTTACATGTGTACATCTTGAAGTAAACGTGGAAATATCCATCTTTTTATTTGATGAAAAAAAATATACAAATGATTGAAAATTTTAGTCCAATAAAAATGAACCTAAAAAGAAATGAGAAAAAAAAATGATATTGTACACTTGTGTGCTCATAAAAGTTTTTTTTTTCCCACATTGTTTTTAAAAATAAAAATGATAATGCACACTTGCGAGCCCACAAGTGGTTTTTCCATTCAGAAGCCTGCATGTTGTTTTTCCACTCACATATGAGAAGAAAAGATATGATATTGCACATTTGTGGGCTCATAATTGATTTTCTTTTTTCACATAGATGAAGAAAAAAAATATATTGCACATTTGCAAGCTCGCAAGTGATTTTTCCCACTAACAAATGAGAAGAAAAGAAATGATATTGCATACATTTGTGGGCTAATGGTTTATTTTATTCCCATAATTAAAGAAAAAGATTATATTGAACATTTGTGAGTCTGCAAATGGTTTTTCTTCCATTCACATTATATATATATAATTATGGGCCCACAAGTGGGTTTTTTAATTCACATAGCTGAAGAAAAAAAAATGATATTGCATAGATGTGGGGCCACAAGTGGTTTGTTCAATTCACATAACTAAAGAGAAAAAAATGATATTACATAGTTTTTCATTTCTTTTCTTTCACCACATCCCCCCCAACCAACAAATATGCCACTATGTTTTTTCCCCGAGCAAAGAAGAGCCATTCATTCTTGGCATGTTGTTTTGTAAACATGAAATACTAGCCAACAACACAATTGAGTTTAGTTTTCTTGCATTTCCACCTCCTAACATGCTTTTGGAGGCTATTGAACTTGGGAACCATGAACTTTTCCTTCCTTTCAATCTGTGAGCACACTCAACACCTAACCATATTCACATTCCCCTTAGGACCAATAACGGGTTCCAACCATGGAAGCTTTGATGCCCAATATCTTGAAACATCCAATTGATTTCCTATTCTCGCACCTTTTTTTTTAGCTCAACTTTTCAACTAAGCTAACATCAACCAATGGTTCTAGATTCAATAACACATTTGCAACACATATCATGAACAACCTCTATGTTGATTAAACCATCATTGTCGACAATAGGGCAACAAAATGCACTAGAAACAACAATAGGACCAACTTGACTCGATGAAACAACATTAGAAACATTTGGCACATCAATAGGAAAAAAAACTTATATTTGACCTAATTAGAAGCTATGTAGGTGCCATTGTGAACTGAACAAAACAAATCCCATAATTTTTTTGCAAAAAAGAAACGAACAATAATGCAACTTATAATGACCTTGAAACGTAAAGAAAAATTTGATTTCCTTGTGAACTTCATGGTAGCAAATGCCATAGTTATACTCAAGGCTCAAGCTCTAGAAACATTTATAATTGTAACACATTTTGTAATTAAGAATGCACCTCCATCGAACTACAACAAATGTCAAGATCAATCTACAACAAAATTCCCACCCAAAATGCTCAAACCTTCTTCACCTACAATGACAAACATTAACCTTAAAGCACAATGTGCTTCAAGTTACCATGGAAGCTTATGAGTTCAAGCTTTAAGCATTATGTAGTTCCAAGTCCCAACAAAACTTTGTTGTGATCAAGGCTAAAGGCGATGACCTAAATAGGTATTAGAGCATAAAGAGGTGGCAACATCGTCACAAGGATTTGATGTGAAATAGCAACATTAATTTTTCATGAGGAAACTTTAGTAAGACATGGCAAAAGAACATATGTGAAGAGGTGATGGCAATCTATCTACACTCACAATTGAACAAACTAAGAATTTGAGGAAAAGTCTTTGGTGGTGAACTGCTCCCATTTGGTGTCCAAAATGTGACAAACCTTAACCTCAATGGTTAGGATCTTGGGAAAATCAATAGCCAAGATTTTTTTTTAATGTGGGGTTGTTAGGGTGATTTTCCAAGTGGCATAATGGTGAAATTTTGCCCAAAAAGAAAAGTTGTTTAACTTATGTCTAAAGCGTGATTAACATGCTCAAACACACACATGCCACACATGGCCTACTTTCTACTAATCGTAATTATCATTTTAACCATAATTTTATCACATGAATTTGGTCCTACATTCGTAATTGTCAAGCTCGAGGGTTTCTTATTGTGTTTTTGTGAGAGGTTTGTCTTGTTGTGTTGTGAGAACTCGAGACTTGAACATGTTTGAGGGGAAAAAGGTGTTAAGAAAAATGAATAAGGTAAAAGTAAAGGAACAAAAGTATCAACACAAAATTTGAAAGAAGCTAAGGTCAAAGTTTTGCACCAACATACAAGATCCCATTGGAACAAAACTTTAGCTTGTTGAGCTTTTAATTAAGTGCAACATTGAGAAAAGCTTGTTGAGTCAAGTAGATTTGCATCAACATAAGGAAAATTAACATAGAGAAGAGGTTTACATTATTCCAATGTGAATTTGCATGTATGGGTGTTTTAACCTTTTAAAGTTGTTAATTCAAACCATCACTTTTGGGTGCCAAGGTTTTTGAAAGTTTAACATGTGTTGGTTTATGAACATTTGAAGATAACAAGCTTATTCAAAAATAGTTCATTTGAAGTGGTTGGAAATGTGATCATGTCTTGGTGTGCAATAACTTGGTTGTCATGTATCCAAATGTGGGCCAATTGAAAAGGTTTGGAGAATGTTAAACAAGTTCTACTTGGTTTTAGAGTGGTTTTTGTTTTGGATTACACCACAAACTTACTTACAATGTCACAAATTCAATAGAATGCATGTGAAAATTGTGAAACAATATGTTCATGCAAAATCTATGGGTTTCAAAGTGTAAAAATGACACGAAACATATATATATATATATATATATGATGTGTCTTTTCTACTTGTGATGTTTTGATGTGAAGAACGTATGATTTATACTTTAATTAAATTTGTGCAATTATCATAATGTAATTTTGGATAAAATTATGTGATTTTTGTTTATTAAACATGAACATTCATGTATGTCATTCAAAAATAATGTTTCATCCATTTGAATATTTAAAATATTGAATACATACAAATATCATTCATATTAACCATAACACAAAATTCATGTAATTTTTGTATGAACCTATGAAAGTTTGATTTTGCACGAAATTTATACAAACCTATGAAACCTGGTGAATTTCTAATGTATTTGTATAAGTAATTAGAATTTATGTACCTACCTACTTACCTACTTAGACAAGTAGGCAAATAGGCAAGTAGGAAGGTAAGTGGGCTAAAAAAAAGTCATGTAAATATTGTTATTTTTTTTTAATGTTTTGCTTTTAAGGTTAAATTTTTTTGAAGTCATCCTCAATGCCACACATTTTTTAATGTGAAAACATAAGAAAGGGCACCTTTGTTATCTAATGTCAAAGATGAGATTAAAGGACAAAACATATGGGTTAAATTTTTTAGTTACACCTTAGTTTCAAATTGAGTTGCAACTTGATATGTTTTCCCATATATTTCTTGATTTTTTTATTATTTAGTAAACAATATAACTATATAATTAAAGAGGTTCATATGAAACTAATAAACTAACTAATTAATCAATTAGCCACTAATTAATTACCTATTTATTTACCCACTTACAAACCTACCTATACCTACCATTCTTTAATTGTTTAATTTTAGAACTAACATTCAATTTTACTTCATACTTTCTATTAACTAATAAATTAATTCATAATCATAATTCATAAAAAATATGTAATTATTTAATGAAAAAATTAATTGGTTATTATTTTAATATTAAACTTAAACATTTATTTATTAATGATAATTTTTTTGACACTTAATTTTTAAAATTTTAGTTATCAACTAAATAAATAAATAAGAAGAATTATTAATAATCTAATTCAATTATTTTTAAACTAATAATAAATATTCAATACTCAATATTAACTATTAAATTATGAAATTATTTAATCAATAAATATCATTTAAAAATTAATTAATTTTGATTAATCATTAATATTAAGTAAATAATTTAGCTCATGAATATCTAATTAATTAATACTGAGTAACTTACCAACTATTAGTTAGTTTAATATTTATTAACCATAACTCTTGATTAGTAAATTTGGATAATCAAATAATTCATTGTATATTAATTCCATAATCAATTGTTAATAAATTCCAAACTGATTAATAATTCTGAATTTATGAACTAAATAGAAAATCAATTTAATTAATCATGAACAAAAGGTAGATAATTGATCTCTGAAATTTTAATTGATATTTTTATAGCTTACATAACTATTAATTAACTAATATTCATTATTTACCAAAACTCTTGATTAGTAAATACAAATTTTCAGATAATTCGTTGAATATCATTTAATAATTGATTGAAGCATTAGTTAACTTTTAATAAACTCTAAACCGGTTAATATATATTAATTATTAATTCTGAACTTATGAATTAACTACAAAATAATTTGATTAATCATTAATAATAAATCGATGTTTGAAAATTTGAAATTTTAATTAATACTTTTATACACTACATAACTATTAATTAACTAATACTTATTATCTATTTACCATAACTATTGTTGAGTAAATACTAATTGAAGTATTAATTAACTTTTAATAAATTCTAAACTCATTAATAAAAATTAATTATTATTTCTGAACTTATGAACTAAATAGGAATTTAATTAATTAATCATTAATATTAACTAGATAATTGATGTTGTGAAATTTTAATTGATATTCTATAAGCTACATAAATGTTAATGAAATAATAGTTATTTTTTGTTTATCATAACTTTTGATTAGTAAATATTAATGATCAGATATTTAAATGAAAATAAATTTAATTAACTTATTTAGTACTTATTTATAGTTTGTAGCTTGATTATTAATTTGAAATGAAAATTTTATCAAATAAATCAATAAATATTGAAGATCATAGATTAAAATATTTAATTCATGAAATAATCAGATTTAATTATTAATTAACATATTTTAAATTATTTATTTATAATTTGGTCATAAATTTATAAATATAATTTATGTTTGAATAACTTATTAAATTATTAATAAATAATGAATAATAAATATAAATTATTAACTCTTCAAAAAAATGTTACCCACCTCTATAATTTAATTATGCATTAAAAGAAGCATATGTTTAAACAAACCATAATATAAAATCAAAACAAAATTATTTATTTCAATATTTTCATAATAAGAAGTAATATGTGTTGAATATAGGCTAAATATATTTAAATATGTTAAATAATTTTTAATACATGGTTCATACACTTTGACTACGATGTTAAATATATTCTTAATGTAGTCCAAGACACTTTAGTGCACATAAAATATATGAACACCCCATATGAAATAACCAGGTTATAACTAAATTTGCGACTAAATGAACATATGGGCCTATTCTTGAATGAAAAACCCAAGAAGTTAGTCAAAATGGAAGGATGAACAATTTAGTAGTCACACCATATTCACAATAATAATAATAAAATTAAAATGATGGTCAATAATTGTAAAAATTACAGAACATGGTTGCAAATGATAGATAGTTGCATGTAATCGCAAATTGAATGGTTATTAATGTAAAATTTCTTGTAATGAAAGTGGGCAATTGCACACATTTGACACCTTTGATTCTTATTAATAATATTATATATCCTTTACATGCACTAAAATTTAAAATGTGAAAATTCATGTGCAAAAATTTAATTTTAAAAATATATTAATTAAACAATGACTACAAATGTTGAAACTGATCAAAAACTCTAATATTCAAATTGTTTCATTGCCATGAGCAATAATAGTTGTTTGATTTAAAACCTTTATATCCAAGTTTAACATGGAAGTTCATAGGGTATATATGGACAAAAATTAGCCCCAAAAAACACTCCTTCAAAGTTCAATTTGCATATTTTGTACATTGCATCACAACATGACGTGCAAATATAAGGGTACTAATATTAAGGTTTTTATTCCATTGGAATATTAATACATGTAAAGGTCATAAAGTAAAGCATGTGTGAAAAATTTCAAAGGAACCACGAAATTTTCAATATACTATGGACTTTGAAAAAAACTAAATTTTACTTTAAATGAAAGTCCATAAGTCAATATTCCCATATAATTTGTTACAAAAAAATTCAATAAAGTGTGTTTTTCATTATATTTTATAACTAAAACCAAATTTTTAACAAGTTTAAAATCCAACCATTAACTCTTATCAAAGTCCAATAGTTTGAATTTTGCTTGCACACATCTTGTAATTTCAATTTCAAAAGTCCAGAGTTTTTGTTTTTTTAATCATTTTGTGTAACAATCAATTAACTTGTGTACATATTCAAGTTTATAATCTAAAAATCAATCCCTATTAACAAATTCTAACATGTACACTAATAGAATTGTACCCTGCTTGAACCAAAAATGATTTTATGACTCCAAAAGTAACCCCCCTTACCATAGATTACCCTAATGGGGAAAACTCACAAGTATCAATGGTGTTCTCACCCATTTTATTACAAACTAAAGTCACCTTAATTCAATGATATGTTTATTCAAAATAAGTACATCATAAAAACCCTTCAAAAACATCCCACAACTTTTTAATATTTTTTCATTTAAATCCTTTTTCACTTTAATTTATCATTTATTTTACAACCTAGATTCTTTTGTCATTTACTAACTAATGTATTTACATTGAAAATTGTAAACCTTACATCCTAATGTATTTCCTTGTACACATATCCTTCCATGTGAAGTGCATCTTATAATTAAACACGCCAAACTTCATACATAAACAATATCCCTCTTATTACCAAACATTGTGGATTTTATTCCAAACAATTCCATTGGCACAATTTGCCCTTTCAAAAGTGAAAAAGTGAAGATAGTGAGGAGTGATTGTTCATTACCAAACACAAAGAAGCAAATGAACAAAATACATAATTTTGGCATAGGAAAGTTTTGAAGCATGAACACAAAAACAACAATGGAAAGTTAAAGGGCCCTAACCAAAAGTTTCAAAAATTAATCATTCCATTTTAGGATATTACTAAACAAATACTAGTTGGGTGATGTACGCTAATGAGCCATCTTCTAAACTATCTGGGTGTTTATTCATTTGTGAGCGTTCAATGATGGGTGATTTTATTTTAATTTCTAATCACAATCAACTTTCCATCCATCTCCATGAACTTAAAACAGTTTTCCATATTTACAAGCACTAAACAATTGCAATGAATTAAATGGAGGTACCAAGCTCAATGTTATTAAAAAATGCAAAACATGAAAGGTTTTCCTCAATCTTTTTTAATGTACTAAATTTATGATTTTTTCTTAAAGTGCACATAATTACACATTTGTTATTGAAAAAATGTGGTGCATGATTCATGATTGATGTTTTGAATGGAAGGCCTCAAGTTCAAGCTTTCATAATAGTTATTCCATCATGGATTTGTAATGAACATTTCCCCAAGACTTTTCATTAACAATCACAAAATTATAAAGTCTCCCCTATGGAATGTAAAAACATTTTTTTGAGTTTTTGTTTATACTTTGAAGGAAGTATGGTTTGTTTCATTTTAGTCCTCTATAAGCTTGGGCCTAAAGGTGGGTGTTGAACACACTACCATGTTGTTAAATTGTTATGACACTATATATTTGATCCTTAGATATGGTCTCATAATTTATGGTCTCAACAACATAAGAACCTTCTTTAGTGATATTTTTTGTCATGTTAAAATTTCTCCTTTTATTGTTCAAAAACAAGAAAAAAATTAAAAATCAATTCACACTTTGTATAGATTATGAAACATGTGACAAAAACATGAATTATAACTACGAATAATTATATTACATATAACATAATAACATTATGTAACAACATTTGAACTCAATGAAATTACAATCCAACATGTGTACAAGCTCTTATATGAAATATGTTATTACATGATTGTCTTACATAAGAGTTAGAATAAAAAGTGTTAATGAACTATAACTTATGAAAAAATTAATACCATACTTATGACTAATGTTTAGCACAAAGTAATGTGCAAAAGGTTTAGCAAAAACAAAAATCTATGTTTTTTTTTTTTGCTAAAATCATTGAGAATCAAAATTTCAACTTGTGAAAGGGTTTCATTGTCCCAACCATTTAGTTACCATTACAAATACACAACACAAGGTGTAATTTGCATATCTTATTCCTCAAATGTTCAAATTTTAGAAAATCAAATTTGTAATGAATTTTTTTCTAAAATTAAAAAATATTTGGCAAAGAAATGTTGATTGTTAATTGTAGGTACAATACTAAAACATTGAAAGATAAGTTGTAACTTATGTGTTGCCCACTTCTTGTTTTGCAAGTATTATTGGTTACATTCATATTTTTCATCCTGGTTTCACATCCATTTTAATCATCCATGTATCACATCCTTGGGTAATATCCATGTTTATTATTAATGTGTGACAGATGTGTGTAACATGTAACAAAGCTGAAAACATGTCTATTATTTAATTTCAAAAAAAGAAATTATTATCATAATACATTATTAGCTTTGGCAATAATTGAATTATTTCTTTTTTTTTAAATTTTTAGAAAATTATTGACCCAATATGCTGAAATTTTAACAAATCAATTCAAAAAGAAAATTGTGCAAGCCCAATGCAATGAAGACTCATCACATTGTTGATTACTAAACTCAAACCTAGTTCATAAGGTTAAAGTCTTCAATTTTGTTACAATCTTAACAAACTAATCACTTGCATATATGTGATATAAATTGCTCTTTCATCAATAATATTAATTGCATGTTGAAAACTCCAAAATTATAAAACCTATTTATTGAAGCTAAAAATTCAAAATAAAATAAATTTAGTAAGTCCTTGTTGAACTTGATTAGGTACTAAATCATTCATAACACATATCCAAACTTATACATGTTAAAACAATATTGAATTATGTTCAAATGTGATTGTCTTGTGTTCTTTGAAGTGCATCACATGAAAATAACTCCCTTCAACATGTCATCAAAAGTGTACTAACTAAACCATGGTTACAATGTATTGACAAGTGATTGACCTATGTTAAAAAGTGATATAAATACCTTTTGGATTGTAATTTTCATGAAACATGAAATATAGTCTAGTCTTTGCAACTAATTTTTTAATCTATGAAAAAATTTGTGATTTCATGTTTATTAAAAACCCTCACCAATAAACAAGTCACAATACGATGATGACATAACAAATGAATGTGTTCATATTAAAAGTTAAAACATGTCAAGTACAAAATCAAATGAATAAACAAAATAAGACTGTCATGCTCGTACGTGGCTTCATACATGATGACCAGTTACGGGCATGCCCATGTGCGTTTTAAGGTTAATGCATGGTTTTAGACGATTGTATGCTATTAGGTACTTAGGGTTTCAGTTTGTTAACGACGGTATAAAAGGCTCAAACTTTTCTTTCTCCTTTTAATTTTTCTAGAATTCCTTTGTTAAGAGTTTCCTCCATAATAAGCTAGGATTTCTAAATGCTCATAGCGGCCATTGCACAACCACCATCTACATACATTTCATTTCCTTCTTTCTTTGCAATTCAATACATGAAAATTTCATCTCAACCTCTCTTATGCATTGTACATATATGTGTGCATGCATCTCTTTTTAGTTGATTAGCTTATACCTTTGACTGGTTTTAATCTTTTTGTTTAGTAAAATTTACTACATATTTACATCCTTACAACACCATACGTTACGACACTACACGTCATGACAAGACCTTGATAAGAAAATGATTTGTTTTCGATCGACCAATCACATTGATTAACCACACATTATGTGCTATTGATTGATCAACCACAAAAACTACTCAAAATGTGGATTTTCAATAAACATGCCACACAAATGTCGAATAATTAAATTAATTTTAGTTTTCCTAGTTTGATGCTTGGGTTTTTAATTCTAAAAATTTCAACAATAAAAAAAAAAAATCTATTATAAAATACCTTTGTTTCAAACAATCTGAACTATTTTAATGGTCAAGTGGACCTTTATTTAGTATTCTCCAAAAATCAAACTTGACCATTTTTAAAATCAAACTTTTACATCTTAAACAATTTTTTCAAATTTTTGACAAATTAAAAAATAATTTAATTTTTTGCCACAGGTTTATTACACGTGGTTTAATTAGATGCCGACGTGGTTGCTGACGGGGAATTGTCATCCACGTAAGATTTACTGACGTGGCGTTCTTTCAGTACTATATTGCAATTCAGGGTTTAGGGTTCCCAATTAGGGTTTAGGGTTTAGAGTCCCCTTGAGATGCTGCTCGAGAGGGATTCGCATATAGGGTCTACTTCAGACGCTCTTTTCGCGTACTGGATTCCGAGAATCGGGAGCGCAATCGCTGAAGGTTTTCGATTTTGCTCCAGAAGTAGCTGTGATCTTGTTTGCCGAAAAATCTTTACGTGATTACATTGATATCCTCTGAAGTAAATCGAAAGATTGGACTTCAAATCTATGCGAAAATGCAATACCTCATCATCGTGGCTTCTGTGTGATGAAAAGTACATGATTTGATTGGAAGTTTTTTCTGCAGTTCCTGGAGGTCAGAGAGAGAAACTGTGGCTGGCAGTTCTTTTCGAATCCTTTGCTATGGTGGGATCAAAGATCAGAGAAGGTAACTGAACATCCATCCTGTCAGAATTCACATGTCAATCGAGCCCATAGCTCTTGTTGGTGTCAATCTTGTTGCTCTCTCTTGGTTGTTATCCTGCCATGGTCTAAACCACTGGGCTGGAGAGAAAGGTAAGTAAATTCAATATGTTGTGACGAAATTCTCTTGCCAATGGAGAACGTCAGTGCAGCTTTATCTGTTCTTATGATACCATTTATGCCTCAGACGTGGAGAAGACATTTCTGATCAGCTTGATCTTCTGGATCTCTGGTTGTCGACAAATGAAAGGACCGGCATTTCAAACATAAGAAGACACAGGAAGCACTCTGGCTTGAGGACTAACTGAACTCACCATGAATGGCAGCAAAGATGGCCGCAATGGCACCAGGCACAGTGCAATTGAACATTTTTGCATAGAATAAAAAAGCTTACAAGATATATGAAGCATGGGCAACCTGACAAGGCAATGCAGCTTTTCCAATAAATGCAATGAGAAGGAATGAGTCCTAACAAATTCACTATTGCTTGGGTGATTAATGTGTGTGCTTGTTTAGGAGTACTTGAAGATGGCAGGCTTGTTCATGAACAGCTCATTCAAAGTGGTTGTGAGTCCGATGTCTTTGTGGATAGTAGCTTAGTTGATGTGTATGCAAAATGTCAGAGCATGGAGGATGCTTGGAGAGTGTTCAACAAGATTCCAGCTTGAAATGTAGTCACTTGGACCACCATGATATTGGGACATGTGAACTGCAGGCAAAGGAAGAAGGCACTGGAACTGTTTCACCAAATGCAACAGGAAGGTGTGCAGACAGACACTGTTACCTTTTTGGGGCTGCTGAATGCATGTGCCAGCATAGTTGCTCTTGAAGAGGGCAGGTGTGGTCATGAGCAGATCATTCAAAGTGGTTGCAAGCCTGATGTCTTTGTGGGGAGTAGCTTGGTGGACATGTATGTAAAATGTGGGAGCATGGAGGATGCTTGGAGAGTGTTCAAGAAGATGCCATCTTGAGATGTGGTCCCTTGGAATGCCATGATATTGGGAAAGTGTGAAATGTGGACAAGGGCAGAAGGCACTTATTTTGACAGATGCAAAAGACAGGTGTGTGACTAGACTCTCTTTTGTGGGGGTGTTGAATGCATGTGCCAGCATTGTTGCATGTGAAGAGGGCAGATGTGTTCATAAGCAGAGCATTGAAAGTGGATGGGATTCAGATGTATTTGTGGGGGAGTAGCTTGGTGGACATGCACACAAATTGTGGGAGCATGGAGGATGCTTGGACAGTGTTCAACAAGATGCCATCTCAAAATGTGATCACTTGGAATGCCTTACTTGGAGGATTTGCCATGCATGGGCATGGTAAAGAAAATCACATTTGAACGGATGTGTGAGGAAGATGTACAGCTGGGTGATGTCACTTTTATTTTTCTTTTGTCAGCTTGTAGCCATGCAGGTTTGGTGGATGGAGGCATGTGTTGTTATGCTTCAATGAGCTCAGTATATATGATTCTGCAACATTGGAACATTACATCTGCATGGTAGACCTTCTTGGCTGTGCTGGCCATCTATAGGACGCAGAGAATATGATCAAGGTGATTGCCTGTAAACCACCTGTGGCTATTGATGGATTTTCTGGCTGCTTGCAAAATTCATTATAATATGGAGATGGGAGAATGCGTTGCTAAATCAATTCTCGAATTGGAGCCTGCAAATGTTGCTGCTTATGTGCTACTACCAAACATTAATGCTGCTTCTGGCAACAGGCATCTCCAAACAGCAGAGAAAGGAAAGAGGTGTTGAGAAACAGTTGGGCAGCACCTGGATTGAACTGAATAATCAGATGCATATATTTGTAGTAGACAGCCAAGGCCACTGTTAGATGATTGAATTCAGAGATTTTCAGTTCTCATGCAGAGATTGTCAGTGTTCAAAGACATTCCTGGGTACTAAATATGTTCTGCATCATGTGGAAGAAGAAGAAAAAGTATTTCATTTGTGTCAACATAGCAAGAAACTGGCTTTTGCACAGAGCTCCTGGTGTTTGTTCTTGCATAGACTATTGGTGATGCCAGTAGTCTGTCTTGTCAATTGTTACATAAAATTCATTTTCTGTCTAGCATGTCTAGTTATTACACTGTTTTAGTTGGATACCATTATCAGATGTGGTACCACTGAAAGAACAGCCATGGAGCCTCCCTTTAGTTTTGATTTCCCGCCTCTACCATTTGTACCAATTAGGTCTGGTGCCTCTTTCCTCATATGTATGGAGTCGTTCTGGAAACCGAGTCCCACATTTCCTGTGTTTTTCTGCTACATTACAAATTGTTCCTCTCCTGCTTGCAATAAATCACTGATTAGGAGTTGTCAATTTATTGTTGCACTTGACTATCAGACCATTCCAGAAAAAACTTGTGTGGATTCCCAAATGACCTTTGTGAAGTTTCTGCCATTGTTCTCCACCCACCACTATGAGCAGTGGGAATGTTGTGGTACACATTCGGTACGATACCTATTGCTGCCAAAGGTTCCTGAACCAGTGTATGGCTGTCGCTGTTTATCAAACCCCTCAATTTTTCATTCGGGTTTTGTCTTTTTTATAGGGTTTGGGTTCCTCTTCTTCATACTTGCTGATTTGTTGTTGTTATGTCTGAAGTCTCTCTCTATCAGTCGGCCATCCCTCAATTCTATTCAGGTTGAATCATGAGGAGAAATTGTCAGTAATCATGAAGACATATGTGTTTTTAGCTAAGACATATGTCTACAGTTGGAGACTGTCATCAACAACACACTAATATGCCTGGATTTCTCTCTCTCTCTCTCTCTCAGTTGCATGCAAAATTGGAAGTGCCATCATGGAGCAGTATGGAATACAGCAAATATTACTTCCTTTGTATTTTAAAGAAGCATATTAGGTTAATATTTTATGTTTCACTACTTGCGGATGGAACTACAAAGGGCTATTAAAACCAATGTGTTTTTAAAATGATGAATTTTGGCACCAAGTATAAGTTCCCCTGCTAGGGTTTAGGGTTTAGGGTTTTTGTGGAAAAAAGGAGCAAAAATTTGCGATATTTTGAGGGTAAAAACTTCAGGATTCGCTATATTCAGTTTTGTATAGATAGCCAGAAAAAAAGCAGGAACTTTAATCCTTTTGTAATTCCCTTCCTTACCTTTAGCCAAAATTGGCTTATCACAAACATGTGAAGATATCACAAGTGCAAAGACTTCATAAAAACGACTTGAAGAAGGAATTTCTTGGCTACTTGTACAAAGAAACTGCATTCAATCTTGAAACCAAGCTGATAGTATGAAGCGTCCTATTTATTGTTATTTGTGGGCCTCGTTAGAGGCAGCCAAAAAATTGGGATATGCCGCTATTTGTACCCTGCGCACGGTATTCTTTAGTAAAAGGCGAAAGAATAGTTCGCTTTGCGCTGA
>Ga0116227_10002866_pt1 | contig 38836 bp, 23 predicted proteins | sample S1TSphgellanicum_FD_89693 | JGI IMG/M metagenome (GOLD analysis project Ga0116227, IMG submission 89693) | Host-associated microbial communities from peat moss isolated from Minnesota, USA - S1T2_Fb - Sphagnum magellanicum MG | ecosystem: Host-associated > Plants > Peat moss > Unclassified...
AGGTTGTAATTGTTTCTCCAGAAGCTAATGTACCTCCAGGTGTATTAGACACAACTTGAGTCAAATTACATGGTACCTCCTCCCCCCCAACACTAAGAGTGAAATGTAAAGTGTTGAAGATAAGCAAGTGTACTTGGTCGGGGTGCCATGTGGTTGCATCGCCAGAACTGAAAGCTAATTGAATTAGTGTTGGTGTTGTGTGCATTTGAAAAAATACACAAGTTACCAACAACCATGTAAGGGAGTTCAGGTCCATGCCTTTCCCCAGTAGAGTGTTACGCTCCAATTTAGTCACCTTAGTGTGATTAGTAATGTTAGTTTGGAACTCCATAACCCTTTCTCTTTCTTCTGGGCTTGGTTCATCCCAAGTGGCTGAAGCATGCCGATACACTAGGCCTGGCCCATCTCCTTGAAAGGCGTGTGCTCCTGGGAAGGAGACAAAGGTGGGTCAAGCACCTCTTGGTTTTCCTATTGTGTTTGTAGGAAACCAAGGAGGTTTCTTTTGCCTTGTAACTGGTTGGCAAAAACTTTGATCATCCAATATGTGAGAAACCTGCAGGTTTGGGTCTCTGATAGTGTATTTCAGAGCTAGCTCCAGAACTGAGAGTGGTGCCATGTTGGTCCACCAGTTACGTAATCGGTGCGCATAGGAACCACATTGTGCCGCATCAAGTAGGAGCGACTTTCCAAGGTAATGCTTGACCAGTGTGTAGTGCTTTTGGATTTTCTCCCTCTGGTCAAGTTGAGAAGGGGTGTTCTTAATTACATAACTAAGTGTAGGAGAAATGGATTAAGCCCAGGTCATCAATCATATCATGTCCGTGAAAAGACCAGATCTTGTGTCACTCAAGCCTTTTCCAAATCCAGTCGCTGAAAATCTTTGACACTCCCAACCTGAAATGATGAGGTCGACGGGGCTAAGTAATTCCATATGCTTCTTCTTAATTAGTTGTATGTCAGAGGGCAAAAATGTGAAACTAGCCTTCCATGCGATGGTTGTAAATTGTTGTGGAAATCTTGTTATGAATTCCCTCATTTTTGATGCCACCACTTGCCTTGCAATAGGATCAATGTTTACGTAAAAATACCTCTGAACCACCATCCCTGACTGCAGTAGGGCTTCGAGACCTATACCAATACCACCAAAGAACTCTAGTAATGTAATCCCTTCCTTAGGTGGTGTCCAGGTGATTAATTGACGAAGTAATGGCTTAATCGGTTCGCCATGGCTCTCCATGTTCTCAAAACTAGACAAAGCTTTGACCAAGGGCTTGTGGGTTACTTTGAACCTTTGTAAAACCTCTGGTCCATGTTGAATGTCAGTAAGAACCACCTTCAAGCTTTCAGTAGCTTGAGCGTAAGCTATCTCCTCCTCATCTCCCTCTATCCATTTGTGGCTAACTTGTTGGATGTAGGAAATGGTGTGTGCTTGCTTGAGCATACAATGGTGAGCCATAGGACTATGGTTCCCATGTAAATCAAGGGGTATGTATCCCAGGTGGTGGCCATCAGTCTCCCAATCCACTCGGTAGTACGCATGTTCGAACCAGTTGTCAATTGTGAAACATGGTGGAAACATGGTTTCTTGCCCAATGAGCACATCATAATTGGTGGCATTGGTGATTAAACATTCGACTTGTAAGCAAAGCTTCTGATCTGTACCTTCATTGAATTTAAGTGTAATCAAATCCGAGCTTTCCCCAAGTACCTCGTCTATGCTCCCACTAGCAGTGTGAATCTGCCACATAAATTTTCTTAGTTTGGAATCAAGCATACCCATCTTCTTGGCGAATTGAACTCCAAGAATCACTGGTTGGGCACCTGTGTTAAGAAGTACCACTCTGGGTGTATGTCCTCCCACTTAGATTGTTGACCCAGTATTGTCGATAATGGCAACTTCGGTGGCGATGGAAGTTCTCTCACTAGGCACCACCTTCGGAAATGAGTGAAAGACTTTGTGAAGAGAATGACTATCCACAACACCTTTGCTGAATAACAAATCCACAAGCAAGGTGTTTTTAATTCCCTTCTGATATGTGAATGTAGAATCAGAGGTAGGAAAGCCCACTAGTTTAGCCATGCTAGAACTAGTGACCAGATTAGGAACGCGACTTGTAACACGTGAGCCAATCAAATGTCTCTCTAAGGTGTTGGATGGGAATCTCAGCCTCCCTTGTGCATTGTATATATATGTGTGCATGCACTTTTTTTTGGTTGATTAGCTTATACCTTTGACTGGCTTTAGTCTTTTTGTTTAGTAGAATTTACTACGTATTTACATCCTTACGACACCGTACGCCACGACACTATACATCACGACAAGGGACATGCTGGAGCTTCGGGATTGGACTAGGAAAAATGACAAGCAATTAATCACTCACACGGACTTGCACAAAACCAAACAACAAATTGGTTAATGCATAGTTGGAACACTTTTGGTGCTAGGACGAACCACGGGCAAACTCAGATTCACAATACTCACCATGGCCCGGACTTGGGGGAAGCCGCCACCTTCCCCCTTATAGTATACTTTGTGCCTCTCCACGAGGCCCACATTCAAATGGCATTTTGTCTTGGGAGTCCCAAATGGGAGTCTCGAAATTCCCAAAATTGGGACTCTCGCGACTTTGGGGCCCCATAACTTTGTGTGCAAACTTTCGATTGAGATGAGGTATAAAGCAAAGTTGTAGCCTTCATCGAGAGCTTTCCAATGGTAGGTCACACGTCACCTACACACAAGGAAATTGGGTCTATTCTTGACTTTTAATGGTTAGGAATCAAATTGCCAATTTGACTTTTGAACTTTCTTTTGACCATAACTTGTGTTTCAGATGTCCAAATGGATCATGTGATCCCATTTTAGACATCTACGTTTCAATAGCTTTCCAATGATATAAATAACGCTTCAATCCAATGGGTTTTGACCCCTACAATCACTCTTTGAAAATTTGAAAGTCCATTTGGACTTTAACTCCCATGTGAAAGTTCATTGTCTCACACTTTCCTGCACTCCCAGTAGTATAAGATGTGCCTCCTAGGCCTCCCTCTTGTCCCGCACTCTTCCAAACCTTCGCCTTGGTCGTGAGCCCAAGGCTAAGGTTGCGACACTAACCCCTACACCATTTTTCAGATTTGGATTTTGTAAATCTACTTCTTTTTATTTTTACTTTACTTGTTCCATTTTGACAATTGGGATTTGATTTGTATGCTTCAAATCTACCTCTACTATCACAAATCCCTTTTTTTGTTCTTGTTTTATTATCATTGTTAGAATTTGAATTAATTTATGCAACTTTGTTTCTTCCACATATCTTTTTCCTTGTTCTACTTTGACACTTGCAACTTGATTTTTTATTATATTTTTCAAACTTACTATAGCAAGAATGAAGAGCTCTATGAAAAATTATAGTTCATATTCTATGTTTTTTAATAAAGAGGACATATTTAGACAATTGAATTGCTTGTGAAAAGAGGTGGAAGTGAAAGGCAAGGCTTTGCCAATGCTTGTTATGTGTTTTTGATATTTTGTAGACAAATGCAATGTGTTTTGGTGACATGTCAGATTTAAAAATCATATTGTGTTTAGGATTAATTATTTGAAAATGTAATAATTTCCAAACAACTTTTTGCATTGGAATGGGCCAAATTTTTGCACATTAATTCAATGTTGCATACCTTTCTGAATGTGTCTTGTGTCCCCAAAAAAAAAAAAACAAAAAAAATCCGAAACCCAAATGTGCAATTTTAAGTGTAGAAAATTTTCCTTATAAAACTGGTCCAAACAAACCTCATAGAATGCTTCCTTTGCCCTCACCCTCATCATTATTTTAAAAATGTACATAAGAACCCCTATAACCAAATAGTTGCCATTCCATTTAATCACGTATTTATTCTTAAATTGGACAAAAATTGTCTTATAGGTAACCAAATGCTCAGTTGGCCAAATGATCTAGGAGTTTTTAAGATTGGACCTCAAACATCCTATAACCCAATGTTGCCATTATATTTGGTCAAAAAATATATCTTAAAGTGGCCATCTAATTCCTTATGACCAAACATTGTCTTCAACTTGAACTTGGATTCTTTAACCACACACAAAACCCTTATTTCTGGTTGGTCCATCCCAATTATTTCAAACACTATATTATTAGACCGTGCGTTCAATCATAAGTCACTTTTTGAACAGTGAACAAGACATGGGTATACTTTCAAGGGCTGTTCCTTTGGATAGAGTGGGAGTTCAGTTATAGGGAGGCGTTTGGTTATGGGTGTGCTTACCGTAGTACAGAACAACAATGACCCACAATGCAGCATGATAGAAACTTACTTATATGAGCAGCTGCATATATTGTGTACAATGAGAATACTTGACGCCCAAAAAACCCTAACTAAACCCTCCGAGGAAGACTGACTAATTTTGATTTTCCTTTTAAAAAACACTACTAGTCACTGCCGATGACAGTACTTCCCTTACTGTTCTGTGGACTCACAGACGAAGGAAGTCAGTCGAAGCAGGAAGCGCCTTCTTCTTCGCTGGAAGCTCTTTCCATCTCCTCTTGTGAACTTGAGTATTTGTGTCTTACAATGGTTTCGTGCCTTCCTTAACAACTATGATGTTGTCATGTACCCACGTTCTGGGAAGTTGGCGAAGAAGGTATGCCACTGTAGCGAGGACTCTATTGCTGCTGCTGCTCTCTACCTGCCTCCCGCTCTCTCTCTCTCGGTCTCTTGTATTACATAGCACTCTCAAATCTATCTTTATTGCCTTTAGCTCAAACCCTAGATTTTGAAGGTTGTTTTTCAGAGTTTAACGGATCTTATACATAGATCAATGGATTCTTGAAAATTTTTTTTTGTTAAGAATGCTTGAGTATGTGGATGGCATTGAGGTCTTTCATCTGATTTTTTAATTTTTAATTTTTTGCTGGTTATTTGAATGAGAGACTCGGGAAAACCTTGTTCCTAAGGAAGGCACAAGTGGGTGGCATTGGCTTTCAGTGATTTGTACTGTATATTATCGGTAACTGTGAAGGGAAGCGACAGTAATGGTGGGATTGATACAGAAGCCAGGGATTTTCTAGCAAGATGGACTAGGTTTGAACTTTGAACAGCAGAGAATTTAGGGTACTGACCAATACTGCTGTTGGACTTTTTCACTTCTTATGCAGCTGAAGAGGCCAACAAGGAACCCAAAGGTATGCATTCTTATTCTTCCAGCAAAGCTTAGTTTTTTGAGTGTGTCAATGTGGAACTTGCACATAAAGAAGATCAATCTGCATTTTTATTGCTTGGTAGCAAGTTGACAAGCAAATAGTGTGGACAGTAGTAGTGTGAACTTGACTAGCTGCAAGCAGATAATGGGGTTCATCCCCACGAAATGAGGTGAACCAGTCAGCCCAGTCTGGGAACCCTAAGAGCATTTGTTCCCCCTCTGAGAGACAACAACCCTAACAGCATACCTTTGAAACCTGCAGACCATGCTTGTTGGCATATGTAATGCCATTGTCCACAGCTCCACTTGCTTGAAGCAGCCAACAATATGTGCTGCTCTTTCAAGTGGGTTCAGCATTTCTAGCTCTCCATCATGCAACACCTCAACAATTATGTGCTTCTTTTCCTTAGATCATTGACCTGTGCAAATCACATTATAACCTGGAACATGATGTTTAGCTGAGCATACTTTGGATTAAAGTATTTATTTGATCCTGTTAGAGTCTGGTTATATTTGATGCCAGTGTGTTTTTGGGCCAGGTGTGATGTTTGCATGCAAGTATGGTGCTGCTGATTCAGGTTTTGTGAGCTGCAGGAAAAAAGACCACTGTATGTTGGTCTCTAGCTGGTGAATGTCGTAGTTACGTTTTAGTCAACATCACACTCTTCTTTCCGTGACTCCAGATTCCCATTATTGCAGGAAATATTTAAGCGGTTGCCAGTTCCAAAGAAGCCTCAAGATTTTTCTTTGGCTCTGGAGTTCATAAAGGAGGTCATGGAGAATGAGAAGGAGCCCCCTCCTTACTTTCTCATCCGTCGCAGTATCTGCTCTAATATAGGTTATAAGGCGAGGTGTTGGTGATGTGAGAGAGTCAGATGCATTAGCTCCTGCAGAATGGTCTGTTCAAGGGTTACTGTTCAACATACTCAGAATATGCAGATATTCTGTTTTTTATCTCTGAAATTGATAGGAAAAAAATAGTAGATGCCATGCAACTACATTATTGAGATCTGACCAGTTTATCTGGAGTCCTTGATTAGTGGAAAGATGTCTTTATGATCAAGAGGAAACGAGATGATAGCGATGATGGTGTGGGATGTGGTTGTGGTTCCACTGGAGATACATGTGGGGAGGATTGTGAATGCAGGTTTGTCACTTTTGGAAGTCAAAAGTTTTTATGAGTGCATCATACTCCTTATCCTATGTTATTGTAGGGGTTGTATCTCCTCTGTTCTGTTCTTCATTCTTGCACAGACTAAACTGATTTAGAAATTCTATTGTGGAACATTTTGAAGCAATTGAAACTGAAGAGAGGATATTTGGCTCTAAATTTTGGAGATGTTGTGGGGAGGTAGGGTGCAGAGTATGAGCTGTTCCAAGAACTGCAATTGCCGTGACAATTGTTGCAACATGCCTTTCCGGAAAGAAAGGCGCCTCAAAGTGGTAAAGGTATGCCCTTCTTTTTAGGTCAGCTGTGAGGTGAGTCCAATCTTCCAGTTTGCCTTCCCATGTGAAAACCTGTCTTACACATTATCACCACAAATGAAGTAGAGCATTCATGTCAATAACATGGTTGCATTTATCTATACAGCTTGCAAGTGAACCAATCGGTATTTCAGGCGATTGATGAGATGACAGGTCGTATATGCAGACAAAGACAACACTGTGACAACTTACATTTTCCCCTAGTGTTATGACCTCAATGTGTTCATCTCAATGTGCATCTCTTTGACAACGGCCAGAGGAAGGAAACAAGAGGAGAATGCATTTCACAGTTGTGTGATTGGGCTCTGTATCTGCTGACTATGTACTTGTCTATTATTCCCTGTAAGCATGTGGGTGTATGCTCTGCTGTATACATTCTCCCTTTGTGTGGATGTTGCACACCAGGGTGTATATCACAGTCCAGACTGCCAGATGTCACTGGTAGATTGGACATTATGTTAAAAAGGACCAAGATGTATTCATGAGTGGTTGCTCAGGAGGCCCAGTTTTACTGCGTGCTGTCTAAGCCTTGCCAAAGAGAGATAGAGCTGGTGAATACATGGACCAATTGCTGAATATGATGGTCTTTGCTGGTCTTTGGGAGCCAGACAGAACATTGTGGGTGGGGTGCACAAGCTGCTGAATTTATCCGAAAGGGTGACTTTGTTATCGAGTACACAGGGGAAGGTATGTAAATGGCATTCTAGGAGCAAGAAAGCAAAGATCAGGAGGAAGCATGAGTGGAGTATGGCCAATATTTGCCTGAAAAGATCTTTCTGGAAAAAAGAAGCTGCAAGAGAAATAAACCTAATTTATCTGTGTGATGTATAATGCATGTGTTGAGTGGTACCAGTCTTCAAACATCCTGGGATACTCTGGGAGGGAACTGATCTTGGCCAGATATGACTGCAGTGATAAATGATGCAATGTGTGAGAAGAGGCTCTGGGAAATGAAGGGCCGCCGAAGTATTTGCAACTTCTACATGTGTGAGATTGGCAAGGACTTTATTATTGATGCCACCACAAAAGGGAATGTGTCTCGGTATCTCAACCACAGCTGTCTACCCAATTGCAAGCTTGAAAAATGGTTTTTGACCTTTCCCTCCCACCACTGCTAAATCCTGTGAGAACCAGATGACTATATTGTCTGCTGGCTCTACTTTTTCATTTCTCCCAGTAGATGAATATGCATAAGATGCTGCCAATGCTGCATAAAGTTGCAATATATATTACATTTGAAATCCTGTGCCCAGGTATCATATTTTTAACGGTCTAGATGGCAGTTTTGGATAGAGTTTCACACCCTGGTGGTGTGAAGTTTGTTGGCTCCAGTGGTAGGGCACTACTATTCAGGTCTATGCCCTCAAGCCTGACATCTGCGAAAGGAGAAGTTATATAGAGGAAGGGCAGATGATCTTTCTCTCCCTCTCTGGTCTCTGCTGCTGATTAACTCATAGCTACTAACTGGCTGCTGGTATAGGATGTGTCCAGTCCATGCATGTGTCTTAGTCTCCAATATAAGCTGGATAATTTTATAGCTACTGATTGGCTGCTGGTATAGGATGTTTCCAGTCCATCCATATGTGTTTAGTCTCTGATACAAGCTGCATAATTTTTGTCCATATTAGGAACACCAGTAGAGCTCATCATCCTTAGAGAGCCTGATGATTTCTCATGGTAGTTATAGAAGGTGGGTACCTGGTGGATTTTTGAAGGTTTTAAAGTATGTGAAGATATCCTGAGTCTTCTGCAGCTGTAAATATTAGCAGTTCTTGAGTGTATGGGCATTGTATGGTAGAACTCCTCTTGAACCTATATACTATAGGAGGATGGCATGATACATTCTCAACTAAGCTGACCCATGTATGAGCAGTAAAGTAATGGGCACTTATGGAAACATACTGGGTACCAAATTAGGAATATCTAGTTGCAGCAACAAGACTGCTGTTATACTGACATCGATCAAAACATTTGTGCACAGGCGAGTGGATGGTGAAACCAGAGTTGGGGTTTTTGCACTAAGAGACATCAATGTTGGTGAATCTGTGACCTATGATTACAAGTGCGTAGCTCTGCTTACTTTTCATTTCTAATTGTGTTGCCATTAGTCACATTTAACCATAAGAGGTATCTCTCTTGAAGTGCAATGATTGATTTCCTGATTGTGTCATGATTATCTATATTATGAAAAGGTGGTTTTGGAGTGCATGTAGGTATATTGAGTTTGGTCCAAATGTGAAATGCTGTTGTGGAGCTCCCAACTGCCGGGGTGCAATTGGAGAGAGGTTTAACAGCAACCGAGTGAAGTCCAGATGCAGTGAGTTCTGCATCAAGTGGGGTTTTCAGCAAAAGCGTTCATCTCTACTCACACAATCTCCACCCCTATTTGATGGTTTGAGAACACAGAAGAAGCAACAGAGTGTATGGTGAACATCACAATGACAAACTCCATGTTGTGCCGTTGTAAAATGTACACATTCACTCTGAAGTGCAACCATTGATCAGGTGAAGCCAGTTAGCCATGCCTAAAACAATAGCATGACAGGTTGTACCCCTATAGGAAATGTTGTAGCTGGATGAAAAATTGTATTTGATTTAACATTTGTGCCTGTCCAAAGGTTTGAAAGTCATTTGGAAACCCTCAATGTATGTGCTTTTGTGGGTTTCCTGGTGGCTGTTTCCAGCTGAAATTGGAGATTGGACTCTGGATGCTTATACAAAAGGTGGTGATGCTGTGATCAAGTTTTGAAAACTACATTGTTGCAAACTCCATAGTACACAGTAGTGCTTCCATAGTGCTTTTGTTATCGGACACCCCTTCTGATGCAGAATTGGTGCATGTTTAGATGCAGGTCCTTTCCATTTGCAGAAGGAAGATTTGTCAAATTGGAGGACCCTTTCAATTTCTTTTATTTTTTAAAGCTTGTTTTACATAAAGATCCAAAGAGATGAATCAATGTTTGTTTCAAGTTTTTCATTTAAATGAATGTCTAGGAATGATTCACAAATAAAAAAGAAAGCCTGGAAAGAAATTTTAAATTGCTTTGGTTGGGAAAGCCTTCTTCCCTTGGCCCTCAGTCTCTTGCCCTCAAATGTCAATAGGGCTTGGGAAGGAATTGCCCCGCAGAAAATATCCATCAAAGGTTCACAAGTACTCAAAACACATTTAGCTTTGGAATATAGTTTGCAGAAGAGTCTAATCCAAGAAGTATTAATAAAAAATATTAATAACTAGGGTACAATGTACATGCATCATATGCAGTTTGAAATCATCCCTCCATTTTTCTTACATTAATAGCCCAATGGTTGTGATGTGTGAGATGCATGAGGTAAACTTTGTGGTTCCATCCATCACAATGTAGAATATGTGGTGTTTATGTGGCATGTATTATATTAATATTGAAATTTGACATTAACTTGTGCCACACCACATATAACCACCACATATTTCTACATTGTGATGGATGAAATCACAAGATTTACCTCACATGTGTTATGAGGCATGTCCTACAAATGTAAGAAAAATCACATTTCATTGGAAGTGATTCTTCCCGAAGTCAAGACACTTTTGTTGTGACCCTAATTTTGGGCATGTGAAATAATGAAAAGATAAGGAAAAAGGAAATAATTCAAGAATAAAGTGGAGAGTATGATGGGATCAAGTGGAGGATTCCCAAGAAGGCTTGAGGTGCACTCACTTTACAAGTTGAAACTTCCAAGAAGTCATGAATGCTAATAGAATGATTTTGGAGAAGTCAAAACACGTGTAAGTTAAGTGATTTTGGTAGTGTTGGAAATACTTCAAATGAAAGCTAGAAGATAGTGAAAGATTATGCAAAATTTGATTAAAATAATAACACATCAACTTTAAAATAAATATTAATTTTAATATAATTTTTTTGAGATATAAAATTTTAAAATTAATTCGGTGAGCTTCATGTAAAAAGAAAATGTGTTTTTTGATAGTTTACATTCATCCAAATCATTAGGACAAAAAATACCCAATATAATCCCAAACATTTAGAGTGTAGATTGGATTCTCACTAGGTGATGTCCAATTCTCACCAAGGGTTATAAGAAATTATTATGTTTATTTAAATTTGTTATGCTCCTTGGAAATTATGAACCCCCAAAATTGTAATACACAAAAGTGTTCTGATTTCAAAAAAAAAAAAAAGAATTTACATTTCATTGTAGTCTCCACAAGAGCTATAAAATATATTATAAGGATACTAATGCCTCCCTATTGGTTGTCATGTGGACATTAACCTAATTTGAGATCATATTGCATTAACATTGTCATTGTCTTTTTATGAAATTGATGTGAAACATGCCATCTCATTCTAACCATTTTGAAACTCTCACCCCCTTTGTCTTAATTATGAGAGCTAAAAATCATATCCCAAGTTATGAGAATTTTTGATGGTACAAAATCAAAGAAATATCGCTAAAACCATTTAACACATCTTGTGGTGCATTAACCTAAGTGATTTACAACATCTCCTCAGTCCTCAAATTGTGTTATGAATGGTGATTACTTTGTATCTTGACATGTAAGCTTTCATAATTATTGGGAAAACCATCTATTTTTGGGTGTGCTAGTTCACCATCTTATAGCTCTCATTGACATATCTCTAATGACATCATGTTCATTTGATGTGTACACAATTAATCCTTCAAAAAGATTGCTCTAATCATTCATAATTCCTTATGAATGCCCAGTGCACCTTGCAGGTGTGAGGAGTCCTTTCCTTTTCCTCCCACATTCTTCCATTTAGTTTGGTAGCATTTCATTTCCCAACGTAGGTGAACTCCCAATTTGTTTCCCAAGTTGTCTTGCCCTAGTTGTGGAACATGTCTTGACTTTTGACCCTTTGCAACCATCACTCCAAACATTTGGATCTCATCTAAAATTTTAATTCTTGAAATGGGAATTAAAGTTGAAGACCTTGGACTGCTTCCGTTTGACCTTATGCACAATTCCCACTTTCAAGGGGGTGTTTTTATTCCTTTAACTTATGTAATGCTTTGACCTTGCTCTCAACCCATCTCCCAATTTGGTAAGCCCCAACTTTGGTCGCAAGTGAAGGAAAATGTTGCAACGACTTTCTATTATAGGACCATAGTCTTTATGCATGTTCACAACATGTTTACGAATGTTCTATTGTTGTTTAATGATAATAAAATTTTATAATATGATTCCTTGATAATAGTTTAATGTGTCTTAACTTTTTGCTATGCATGTAATCTTTGCAAATAGGCTCATAATTCTAGATTTTCTTAGTGTTGAAAAACACCCCCTTCATTAAAATAAAAAAAAAATTGAATTGAATTTGATCAAAAGTGCATAAATTTTTTAAAAAATTATTGGCTTGCTTAAATGTTTTTTCAACAAGAGGCATGCTCGAGTATGTGTCCATTTACTAATTTTTTATGTAAGTTTCAATAGTACAAATGATTAAATTATGTCATTTTGTGTAATTGTCAAGGGTAACATGATAATTTTCATAGGTTGATATATATGAACTAAAATGTGTAAAATTAGACATTTTAAAGTGGTTCAACATATTGGTTTGATTTACAAAAAAATAATATTAACTTGAAAAAAATTCCATAAAAAAAGGGTTATTCATATAATTTCAATCTTTGTTAGGAGATCCTCCTTTCCTGAAATGGGGTTTGCACCTTTATTGATCTTCCTCCCCTATCATTCTTAACACAATGTATAGTACTAAAGTCAATGGAGAAAAAAAAATTGAAAAAATTGTGATTGACTTTGCAATCAAAGACTCCATTGCTAGAAAGAAGATTTTATTTTATTATTGTCATGAGTGTGTAAACCAAGCTTGGAATACCAAAGGCTTGAAACTTAGAAGGTCCTACTTTCTTAGATTGCTTTCTTGAACAACGTGTTTTGAAAAGATGCAAACATCCTCCATTTTACGCTATTAGCATAGTGTGAAAGAAGTTGGTTACATATTGAAATCTACTCTTTGGTGAACTCACATCAGATTCTTCCTTTGGAAATATTTTTAATGTTAATAGTTGAACTTCATTTTCCATTATTTTTGTATATGATAGGACCATTGAAAAAATGTTAATGCACACATGTAAAACATACTTGATTGTGGATGGTTTATAATGTTGAAATGATGTCTTTTTCATGAATTTCATTTTATAAATGGTGCTTAATCTTTTGTCCTTAGCACAATATATACTCAAGTTGTAAACATTATATTATCACACAAAACATTGGAGGTTGCAAATCACACATGTCATAACTGAATTCATCATCATCAAAATTAAAGACTAAAGATGATAATTTGTTTGTTTTATTTGTCATATTAAAATCTCCAAAACCATAATGCTCCTTGCAATGCTTTTGGTAATGTTGGAAAGCCTTCAATGAATAGGGGTGCATTGTAGTGGTTTGGTAGTGTTTAGACCTATGGTGCAAGAGTTATTGAATATTGAGCAAATTTATTAAATACAATTCAAAGCAACAAAACTAAATATTTAAAACAAATTGTATTCTTGGAAAGCCCTTGATTAGTGGGATTCCTTGGAGGTGATTTTGCAAAATTGAGACCTAAGATGGGAGAAATATTGAATTTTGAATAATTTTCATCACTATAAATTAATTCAAAATTCAAAATATTTTTTTTTCCCAATTGAACTTATCATCAAGGTTTTGTTCACAGTTGGAACAATTGTCCTATACACACTTGGGCTAACATTGCATGCCAAACTAATCTATGTATTAAAATAATTTTTATTTCATTTATCATGTGAAGATCTCCCAAAACATCACACCCCCTACCTTGCTCTCGATCCTGTTGGAAAGCATACAATGAGTAAGGGTGTACACAATTGTGGTTATTGTAATCTTTAGACCTATGGTGTGGGAGTTATTGAATATTGAACAATTTTGTCAAAAAAAAGTTCATAAAATCAAAACTAATTTTTTTTTTTATTGGGCCCACTGATGATGTTGTTGGAAAGCCCCCCAAAAAGTTGGATTTAATGGAGGCAATTTCATAAAATTTAGACCGAAGTTGTAAAGAGAAATTGAATTCTGAGTAATGTTTGTCATTGAAACTAATTTAAAATATGTTTTTTCCAGAATTGCACTTTATCCTGAGGGAGTTCACACTTGGGTCAGTAAGTCAGTGCCACGGAGGCCACACTAAAGTATTGAAAATGAGATTGAAACGGGACTGAGCAGGGTATTAAAAAAATTGATACCCGCGCACCACTGGATTCGTCCCTTCACCCCCACCCCAGCCCCCCTCCCCAAACAGGAGCGCCCCTGGGTGCTACCGGGACGCTAACTTGGCGGCAGCACCGCCGCGGCTTTAGTGGCGCTCCTACCACCTAGCAGCCTTTCTAGCCGCCAGGCTACAAAGTTGCGGTTGTAAGCGTCAGGCTCCGCAAGCGGAGGAGGAGATTTGGAATCTAGTCTGTTGAAAACAGGGCGTGCTCTGGAGTAGCTGACTGCACGCCTCCTGCAAATTGCACATTTCCACATAAAAACACCAAAGTCTCAAAGCCACTTTTATTAGGCTGCTTTGCTTTGGTCCCTTCTAGGACCCCAAAAGGCAGGGGGGAGAAAGCACAAAAGCACAAAGTACTCAACCATTTTGTTTGGATTTGAACTCTAGAAGTATTATAAATAGCATAAGAACAGTTGAAAACTCCAGGGGTCATTCTCTTAACAGATGCGTGGCTTGAAATTTGGTTTTCCATAAGGGAAAGATCAGATGGAGTTTGAGTGGTGTATGCTCTCCACTTTACCTCCCCAATAATAACAAAAAAGAGAAAAGAATGTGGAGTTGTTGGCTTGATTGCCTAAGCCCTAAAATGGCCTCTGCACTCTACTTGGGATGAAGTACAGCCTTCACAAATCATAGTATATACCTTGCCAGTTCCACACTAAATTCTATTATTTTCGGAAATGTTGAAATTTTCAAAAAAATCAGAATTAATTGTTTTCTGAGGGGAAAATTAAAGAATTTGATACGGAATATTTGGAATAAATATATCATTTGTCAAAATGGAATCCTCAAAATTAATTGATTATTCGCCAAACATATGGCCAAGGTACTATGATGTGTGGAATGGGTTTGGACCTGTAAATTTGGACTATTTAAATCTACAATGCCCAGTAAAAAATTGACCATTTTTCACAGGTCGAGCATAATGATTGGCCCAGGTGGTGGCATTTAAATAGTCTCTCACCTTGTCCTCTCAAATTTTTTTATGCAGATGGGGGGGGGGGGGGACAATTAAAACTCTTTTGGGTTGGATAAACATTGGTAGAAGGCCAAATTTTTATTAATAAAATTATTAAAAATTAAAAGAGCCCAATAGGTAGTGTGTTCTTAGGAAGGGCTATTCGTCCAGGCGAAAAATAGTGGCAGCCAATTTTAGGAATATAATTTCCATGCAACCAGTGAGAAGTTGAGTCATGGATGAAGGGGCCTCCCTATTTTTGTTGTGGGTGAGGGGTGTGGGCGGACCTGCTCTCAAATATGGAGTAGACGCATGCAGTTGGGCAGTTTGTCGTGCTTGGCAGAAGAGCTCTATCCTTGAAATTGGATCAAACTACAAAATATGATTGAAAATCCCCGTGCAAATTCTGTGCTATTCTCCTGCAATGATGCATTTGTTGAAGTTTGGACCATAATTCTCTAGTGTTGGCGGAGGGTGTTATTATTAGGTCATGTTTTGGCAGTGCTTGCAATAGGACCCGCTTCAGGAAGCGTTGGAACTGGTTTAAAATCATACCTTCGGTGAGATCTCACGCTTACTAAGTTGCATTTATCAAGGCATTAAGTATTGGCAGAGTTCATAACGTTTCTGTTCCATTGAATGTTGAGCTTGATTGTGCCAGGATTCACAGCGTTTTTTCTAGGCGTTTTTTAATGTAGCCTAAACAAGGTCTGAAGTTCAAATCTTTTATCAACCTTCTATATTTAAAGTTACACTCTTGATATATCAGTAAATTCACCCTGTATTCACCCTCTCTTTCACCCCTATCCCCTCTGCTTTCATTCGCTATCCCCTCTTTCAATGGTATCTGCAAAGTAAGGAAATTTTATTAAATCTCAGTATGACATGCTGAAACTCAGAGTTTAATGCACAAGGTTCGAGATTAATTATAGTAGTTTTACAGGTAGGAGCAGTGAAAGTATATGTAGCAGCAGTGGAGGCGCTCAGGACGGAACTCAGGAACTAGTTTGGGTCACAGTTATTTCGTTTTGTAAAATTTTCATTCCCCAGCTACGTGTTTGATGGCCTATTATGCCGAAACTGGCCGTTCTAGCCCCCTAATCGCATGACTTTATGGACAAATCTACTGAAAAGCAAGTATAAAAATCTGGCAAATTTTACTTTGTTTTCATAACTTCAGATTAAAACATCATACATCATTCCAAAATCATGTCATCTTCCAATTTCACTTGTGGTATATAATATTACGTTGTCTACTTACGAGAGATCCACAACTTCATGAGCATCTTTGAGTTTTGTTGAACATTGTCTAACATTCACTGCAGCATCGAATCAATCAGAGCTTCAAGACACTTTATAATGTTGAAAATAGAGCCAACCCAGCCTCTTTTCTCACCCTTTGTGCTCATGGAGATAGTCTCTAATGCCTACTTTGATGCAAATGGGGCCCACATCTTATGTACAACTCAATTTGGGGAAGTTCAATTAGTGTGAACAGATAGGGTTTTGAAAATTTTCATGTAACATGAATGATGAGTAGCGAAAGTTAGTATTTGGGTGCATGACTGGGGAGGTGCCAGAAAACAGATGCACGGTGCAGCTGACCCTGCATTAATTGTGGGGATTTGGGTTGACATGATGCCCCCACGTTCATGGCACAGGTCACTTTGAGAGATAAACTGACCAGAGACTGCTAGGTTACTTTGGACACTGTTGAATTACTGAAGAAACAGTGGAAGACTGTTCTCTGACTCTGGTCCATTAGATAAACACATGCTAGAACAAGGGGTGTGTCACACTGTGGCCTTGCCATTTACATTAAAAAGTATCTTAAGGCAAAAGAAGAATTATGGAAACTCAATAATTTCACCATGCAAAAATTTAGTCTTCAAAAAATCCTCTAAAAGAAACCAAAATCCTTCAAGATATTATAACTATATAACTAATCTCAAGTTTCAACACAAGCCAAAATATCATCTTTCAAAGATCCTCATATAGAAATAGACCTATTATGTAGGGTCCAAAATCCATTAGGCTACTATACTCTATAATGAATCTAAACACAATATCCTTGCCTTGGTAGGCAAGGCCAACAAATTGAATTGATGGATCATGGTGGACACTTTTGATTTGGAAATGCCTGTTGCCTTCTGTGGTCTATCAGTCTAGTGGGAGGGGTTATCAAGGGTTTAAACTTCAATTCAGCAAGTGAATAACAACATAGGCCTAGTCTAAACACCAATGAACATAACTTAGTCCTGTAAACTTCAAAACTGAATGTGGTGATGGCAAAAGATTGTTAACTGAGGTCGTTGGATGTGTACAGGCTACAGTGTGCATGCTGGCACAGCAAGCTTGTGTTGTAATGAGTGCTGTGATGTTGCGCCTTGCCCAATTGGTTCCATAGCACAATGTAAGGTGCCAGTAAATGCATGGAAATTCCACAATCAAGCCCCAGAATTAAGCTTGAAAAAATAATGATACCTTTGGTCTGTTTCCCTCACTCGATCAAGATTCAAATCCATGTGATGCGGCTGTCGCCCACCTTTCCCTCTGGGGTTTCTCTGTATCAACCCCAGGCTTTTCAAAGGCTTTTGGATCCATTTTCTTCCTGGTTCCCTGTCCATTTAAGAAATATTTTCTTGGGTCATGTGATGATGATTTGCTTGATTTTAAGGACCATGCCAGTGGTTGCACTTACCCACACCAACCCATTGATGTCATTAGGAGTTTTCTCGTTTTCTTTTTGTTTTGGGGAGAGGGTGGAGGAAGGGTGTAATCTTGTCTTTTTTTGGGACATTACTGATGAAACCTTGCCAAGCTATATAAAACAAAGCACCCAGCAAAGGGGGAAAGCAAGAACAAAGAAAGAGGAGCTAGAAGCACAACAACCCAAAGGGTGTCACAAAGGGGCAAAGGAACAAATTATTTCTGTAGTGAAATCTTTAAACGGGCTTGGACTTCTACTGTGGAAGTCACAATCGCCACCTGGGCTGGTATCAGATTGGATGATATGAGTAGGGATTCAAAGAGGCAGACTAGATTGGAGGACTTCTAGAACAAAAGAATTGAGACTTTGTTGCCATTTGGGCATCTTTGTGGAGTGGAATGGCTGTCTTCACTAGAAACACCCCTCCCCTGTTATATTTTCTCATTGACACTTTGATTCTGTGATGCTGTTGTTGTTGTCCCTGCCCACCTCATTGTGCGGCTTTGTCTGAATCAACGCCAGACTCTATTTGGGGTTCCTCTGAATCAACTCCAGACCTCAAAATATGAGAGCTAATCAGTGTTGTGCCTGGAAGTGTCAATAGTCGTATATATGGAGTGTAAATCATTTACACTTACACTATTGTCACATACATATGTATTTAGAAGCTCAGTGTAAATATTTGTCAAATACACTTACACAGACTCACACAAACTCATGTAAATGTTTTGGGGGGACATGCAAGTATATTTACTAAAGGCTTTTTTAGAGTCTTTGGGCCTCCTTTCACCACCAAACCCCTCTTTCTGTAGTATTGTAAAAGAAATTGTATTGAATTTGGGTATGAAATGCTGAAACTCAGCATTTAATGCATAAGGTTCAAGAGTAATTTATAGTAGTTGTACAGGTGGGAGTAGTGAAATTATATGTAGCAATTGTGGAGGTGCCAGGAAAAGGGAAAGTCAAGGTGAACTCTGTTTAGCACAAAAATTGATGGTTTTCTGAGTTCCTTCCCCCTCCCCCCTTGAATACTATTTTTAGCTGTTTTTCAAAAATCTCACCCTGTTTATTACCAAACTCAAGCTTCTAGAGTTGTGTTTTTCTAACTTTAAAGATAAATCTATTGTATGCCCTTACTTTTTTACAAATTCATATTGATTAGTTGTAGATGCATGTTTCATGTTTATTTTGTGCAATGAACCATTTGGTTGGCCTATCACCAAAAACATTATGGAATCCCCTTCCTTAAGTAAAAATCATATTTTTCATATTGTTTTACATTTACATTATTTAATACATTCATTTAAAATGATATAAGTGTATTTGTTTTATGCTTACATTATTTTTCATGGCCACATAAAATCATATAAATGTATTTATTTTTACAATTGCATGATTTTACACGACATAAAATAAATTTACACGATTTTGCACTTACATGTTTCATGTTGAACATTTTCACTTACATTACATTCCCAAACCATTTACACACACAACATTAATACTAACCTCCTCCCATTTCATGAATAGTACAATATGTATGCATGCACCTTATAACATCCTTCCTAGTGCGTGGCATAACATGTTTTGAATGAAGAACAATAAATATTATGTTGGATCAGGGGAGTAAAATGATTTTGGACTAGCATTTTTCATTGGTGAAAAACATTGCATAGTTTTAACACATGGTATTGATTAACTGAATTGATTGATTGGTCAAGGTGGTTTGCTATTATAGTTTCACACATTTCACAATCCCAACTTTTTATGTGTGGATAGAGCATGGAAATAATAAACATGGGGTGAACACTAGACAAGAGCAACGAATTGAATGTAACATTGGTCTTGATGAAGTTCCAAAACAATGCCCAACAAGAAAAATGTTTTCGAAATTTTTTAATTGTACTGGAACTTTATTAACATTTTAATTATCTTTCTTACACAATATTTTCAAGGAACATAACGATCTGGTGGTTAGAATCTCCCATTTCAACCAAAGGGTTTAGGGTTCATTTTTTTGCATTTATTTTGTCTATGAACAAAATGGATGAAAAAAAAACTTTTAATTATTTTATTTAGTTCAATGCCCTAGGAAGAAAGGGACTTTCCTCATAGATGAGACAAAATGGTAGCCCCAACTACACTCCCTAAAGAAAAAAGGAATAACTTTCCAAAATGAAAGGAACTAAATTGCCCTAGGGTGAAAATACAATATGGATGATTACATAATCTTGTTACAATTTGATTATTGGCCATGGAACAAAAAAAAAGGAATAAGATATGAAAGGAATTCAATAAAATAATAATTATATGAATGATCACATCACATGAAATTTGAGTTGCCATAACATATTGGACTTTTGAAATGTTATAAAATCACATCACAACCCATATTATATGATTATGGATTCCACACATTTATTAAAATGTCTAATTGAATGATTTTTGGGGACATGTAAAGTATTTTGATGCAATTGAAATAAAGGAAGAAAATTTTGAAAGATTTTGATGACCATAATTTGAAATATATGATGAAATATGATTTTTTATGAATTTATTTATTTAAATAATTCATTTTTTCAATTTTCAAATGTAAATTTTTGATATAATTACCTACCATTGATAAAGTACTAAAAGAAAAAAAACATTTATTTATCCTTGACATATGATTTGTGTAATATAATTATCTTGCTTATAGTGTATTTACAATGTTATTTTGATCATTTTTGGCATTATTATGGACTCCGCACATGTTGGAATGTATTACACCTTAATGTGTTTTTGCTTCGAGGAATAATTCTCAGGGAGAAAAGGATTAAGTTGTTTTAGAGAACAATTTTCGTTAAGGAAAAAAGGATTAAATTATCTTGTGGAACAACTTCCTTCGGGGAGAAAGTTCTTGAATGTTTGACAAGAAAGTCAAAGGGGTAATTTTTTTCCAAATTAAACATTCTTTATACCATTGAAAAGCTATCAAAACATATATATTTAAAATGATCTTGCATTCTTAATTTGAGGTTGTGAGCTAAAAGTTATGACCAAAAAAAAGTTGGGAATTAAATTTTCCAAGTCCCCTTTTCATTAGGGAGGAGGGGAGTTCCTCTCTTTGATTCAATTCCCTTTCCCCAATAGGAAAAAGGGATTCAATTGCCCTGAGGAGCAACTTCCCTTGGGGAAAAAAATCTTAAATGTATGACAAGAAAGCTCAAGTGGCAAACATTATTTGAATTAAACATTTTATATACCATTGGAAAGCTTTTCCAACATAGATATCTAAAATGGTGTTTGATTTTTGAGGTTATGAACATAAAGTTATCAAAAAATGAAAAATTGGGGGCAATTTTTCCAACACTATTTCTCCCATGGGCAGTTGAATATTCTTCTCCTTGGGGGACAAGGCTTTCTTCCAAGGGGACAAAGGAGCATTGGAAAATTTGACCCCTGACTTTTCTTTTTTCCATGACATTCCATTCATAACCTCAAATCTAAAATGCAAAATTACTTTAAATATATAAGTTTCAAGAACTTTCTAGTGGTATACATAAGGTTTAATTTGGACAATGTTTATCCTTTGAGCTTTCTTATAAACATTTGGGAACTTGCTCCTTGAAGGAAATTGTTCCATGGGGCAACTTAATCCTTTTCTCCTCGAGGGAGAAAGCAATTTGAAAAATTTAACTTTCAACGTTTCTTTTTGTCATAACTTTTTGTTCAAAACTCAAATCAAGAATGCAAAATCATTTTAGATATCCACGTTTTGAAAAAATTTCAATGTTATAAGTAATCTTTGATTTGGACAAAGTTTACCTTCTTTATTTTCTTGTCAAAACTTCAAGAAGTTGCTCCCCTAAGTGATTTAATCCCTATCTACCTAGGGGAAGTTGCTCCCTTGAACAACTTAATATCTTTCTCCTTGAAAAGTTGTTCCTTTCACCTTGGGGTACATGGTTGGGGCTATCATTTTTTCTTCCTTGAGAAAAAACCTTTTCTCCCCAAACATTTACCTTGAAGAAATTGCCTAAAGGCTATTTTTTTTAATCCATTTTGTTCATGGAAGGAAAAAAAATTGAAAAAAAATCAAACCTTGAACCCTTTGGTTGAAAGGGGAAATTCTAACCACTAAATCATTTTTTTCCCATTGAGAATATTGTGTAAAAAAGATAACTAAAATGTTAATCATAGTTTGGGTATAATCAAAAGAATTTGAGAATAATTTTTTTGTTGGGCATTGCTTTGTAACTATGTTGAGATTAGTATATCATATAATTCATTGTTTTTGTTTAATGTTCATCTATCTCTTGAACATGATATTTACTCTCGGAGACTTGGTATGTCGCAACCCTAACCTTGGGCACATGACCAAGTCAAGGACTTGCAGAGGTGCGGGCCAAGAGTGAAGCCTGGGAGTCACATTTCATATTCCCGAGAGTGCAGGAGAATGTGAGGGAATGAATCCCACACTCCCAAGTGAACTCTCACATTAGGAGTTGGAGTCCGATGGATTCTCGAATTTTCAGAGGGCGATTATAGGGGTCAAAATTCATTGGATTGAATATTCCCTTATATCATTGGAAAGATCTTGGAACAAATATGCCTAAAATGGGCTTGCATTATCAATTTGGATATTTAAAACATAAGTTATGGCCAAAAGAAGGGTTGGGAGTCAAATTGCCAATTTGACTTCCAACCATTAAAAGTTGAGAATTGCCTCAATTTATTTGTGTGTAGGTGGTGTGTCATATACTGTTGAAAAGCTCTCAACAAGGGCTACAACTTTTCTTTAGACTTGATCTCAATCAAAGGTCTTCACACAAAGTTATGGGCCTCCAAAGTTGCGGGAGTCCCAATTTTGGGAATTTGGGACTCCAACTTGGGAGTCTCGGGACAAAATAACATTTGGGTGCTAGTCTCGTAGCCACGCATAAAGAATGCTATAAGGGGGAAGGTGGTGGCTTCCCCCAAGTCTGGGCCGTGGTGAGTCTTGTGAGTCTGTGTTTACCTGTGGTTCGTTTGTGTACCAAAGGTGTTCCAATTACGCACTAACCAACTTCTTGTTTGGTTTGTGCAAGTCCGTGTGAGTAAGTGAATTGCTTATCATTCTTCCTAGTCTCCATCCCGGAGTTCCAGCACGCCCCTCTACCCCAAAAGTGCTACAAGTCAAGGAGCATGCCCCAACTCCTGAACCTTTCGTTGTTTTCACCTTAAACTCACATTTGAGTCTATCAAAGAGCTTGGGAACGTGTCAATGAACCTAAACACACATAAAACATACATATCAAAGGGTGGGTTCTTATGTATTCTCTTTATGAATGGGATAGATATCACATTTAATAAACAAGCATAATATCTTTTGCATTCAATATTTTTCTTCCTTGATATGTCTTTTCCTTTAAAGAGTAAGTGTAGAATCCATCTTCTTTTCTTAAAAGGATATTCATATTTATACATATAGGTGCCCTCCAAATAAACTAGAAAATTTCTCCACATGTTTTACAAATTGGGAAGATAACAATTTGTAGAGTACATGGTACTCTAATGCTAAATTTTTGCCCCAAATCATGCATAGGAGGTGGAGGGTTCGTTCTTGTGCATACTCCTTAAGAAATATTTTCCTTTTACCATTTTTCAAATGTGAGTATAACAATTATGCCTAAAATTTTTCAAGTACATTAGACAAAAGATATTTTCATTATGCTTGCAAAAGGGGTTAAGCATCCCACTTCAATGTGGGGGGTGCCCTCCAATTAACATTAAACAAATTGGAGCATGTTTTTGCTCTTTCCACATGCTTGCACACTTTTTTCCATTACTAGCATAACTTTGCCCAAATTTTCCTCCTGCTAGTACCAATTCTTTTTTTTATTGATAAAATTCCCCAATTTTTTAAAATTTTAATTTAAATGCTAAAGTGAAGTGAATTTTGAGGTTTTCAATGGTTAGAATTTGAAAATAATAATAATTAGTGTTTCAATATGCTGCACATTACTTGTGATGGTTTTGTTTACTGTTTACAAGGGTTAAAAAAGTTATGTAAAGAACTTTTATAACATGTAAATTTTCAATACTAGAAATGTGCACCATCTAATGGTTCTCTTACATTAGAGCTGATCTAAGTAAGGTTGATTTGTTTTGGGGTCATCATTGAGTTTTTTTCATGAATATCTAATGTGAGATTGTTAAAGTTCATTTTATGTATTGGTCCACATTTATCCACATGATTTTTTGTGTGGATATGGTACCAAAAAATGATTTGATAAAAGAACATTAGTATGGGTTTTCATTTGTGTGGTAATATATTTGAAGATTATGGTTGGATGTTAAAGCTTATGTCAACTACATAAGAAATAACAAAAAGTTCACAAACACATGTATCATGTTGTTACATGATAATAACATAGGTTAATGGGTAAGGTGGAAGAAAACTTTCAAGATTTTCAAATGTTTTATGATTCAAAATTTCATTAGATGGTTTTCAAAGATTATATATTTATAATGAGATGCATGCAGATCAATGAATGATGATATCTAGTGGTTTTCATTGATGTGAATGCATTCAAAAGATTTTGTTTATATTGGATATTTTCACATAATTGAGAATATGAATGTTAATCATATTGTTGGTTTTTGAGATACCAAATGTAAATCATTTGTATAGCGATTGACATATGTTCATTTGTTAGCCATATTTGGTATTCTTGGAAATTTTTTAAGGAGTAGGATTTTATTTCAATTTTATGGAGGTAATTTCATAAAGTTTAGACATAAAATGTGAGAGATATTGAATTTTTAATGAATTTTTTTCATTTGAAATTTGATGAAAATCAATAAAAATTGAAGTTGAATGAAAAATGGATTTCAAACTTTACATCCTAAAGATGGTATACATTGCCCCATTCAACATTATTTGGTTTGCTAGAAAACCATCATGTGAGGTTCAACAATTTTGGGTTTTAATTTCATCCAAGTGTCTTGGAACAAATGAATATTTTTTAATGTTGACTAGTGGGCTCTTATGTCGTTGGCCCAAGTGTGACGATTTTCAAGGTTTTAAGGATACAACTTTCTAAAAAAATCTTTCAAGGCTCTAGAAGACATACCTAAGGTGAAATGTGATGGTATGAAAATAGAAATAGGATGGCCTATGGGAAATTTTGTGTGCATTTCTCACATACGATGGGGGAGGTCAAACAAAGGGCCATATGAGGACAAAACATTCATTGGTTGAAATAACTTATGTGTTATTGGCCAAAATATGAAACATGTGTATGTGAAAAAGACCCCTTATTAACCCAAGTGTTAAGGTTTGGGATATGATAAGGTAGACAAAATGGCCAATATGATAAGGAAAAATTGATTGATTGAAATGGTTCAAGTGCTATTGGTCAAAGTGTCGCAACCCCATTTTGAGGGAAGTGTGAGGTCGCCACTCACACTCTCGAAAATGGGATTTGGGAGTCCTCCGGGACTCTCGAAAACTCAGAACGCAATTTCACGGGTCAAAATACCTCGCATTGAAGTGTTCTTTATATCATTGAAAAGGTCTTGAAGTTTAGATGTCCAAAATGGCTCGTATGAGCCATTTGGACATATGTAGCACAAGTTATGGTTGAAGGAAGGGCCGGGAGTCAAATTGGCAATTTGACTCCCGACCACTAAAAGTCGGGAATCGACCTGATCCCAGTGTGTGTAGGTGGAGTGCAATACACCGTTGGAAAGATTTCAAGGAGAGCTACAAGTTTGCTTCAAAGCTCGTCCCAATCGGAGATTGGGGCGAGAAGTTATGAACGCCCAAAGTCCCAGGAGTCCAAACTAGGACAATTTTGGGACTTCACTTTGGGAGTCCTGGGAAAAAGTGCCATTCGGATGCAAGTGCGGCTGTGAGACGCAGATAATACTATATGGGGGAAGGTGGTGGCTTCCCCCGAGTCCGGGCCGTGGTGAGTCAAGTAAGTCCAAGGTTACCCGTGGTTTGTTCCAACACCAAGAGTGTTCTGAATGAGTACTAACCAACTTGTTGGTTGGTTTTGGATGCAGGACTGAGTAACTAAATAGCTTGTCCCTCTTCCTAGTCTAATCATGGAGCTTTCAGCACGTCCCTCTTACCCCCTTTAATGCTGGAAGCTGGAAGCGTGCCCCGAATCCCCCGCATTTCTGCAACTTGAGTGACTTAGCCCCAACTTGGGGCTAACTAGGGACTTGGGAGCACGTCACAAAGTGTGAAGCAAATGTGAATAGGACCCTTTATTGACCCAAGTGTAAACTTACCTATCATTGGTTTCAAGTGTTAAGGTTTGGGATGTGAAATGACCAATTTGAAGAAGAGGCATTAATTAATGGAAAAAATCAATTGTGTAAATTTTAATTAATTTTCAATTAATTTACAATGACAGAATGACCATGCTAACTTCAATATAAAAAAGTTCTATTCATCAATCCAAAATTTGCAAAATAAACCTCATGTACATAGTTCTAATTGAACTTGTGTCCAAATCTTTGAAGGCAAAAAACATATTTACTAAAAATCAGCTATAATTGAAAATTGCTAAAAATATAGGTGTTTAAATATGGATTTACTATTTGGACAAACTTCAATGCCCCTTTTTCCTTGTAGTAGAGGGGGGGGGAGTATCGTGTGGTCATAAACAAAACAAAACAAACACTGATCTTAATATATAGATTATGTTATACTATTAGTTCTAGGATATAATTAAAAATATTAACTTTTTATTAAGATTAATTCAAATATGTGGGAACCAACCTTCAAGAAATAAAACCTTCTTTTGCTTTGATTTAAAATAAATAACTTGAAAACATTTAATTTCATAATTCACTTTCACCATACAAACATGTGTTTATCGCATAACTATCTTCATTCATGAACTAGTAGTGGGCTCTTGTGCTATTGATCCAAGTGTGATCATCTTCAAGTTTCTAAGGGATACACTTTCCAAAAGTCCTCTTGAAGTATCTAAGACACATGACTTTCCCAGAAAAACCCAATTGTTAAAAAATTATTTTTGTAATTTTTATATGAAAATATGTGTAAAAATGGCAAATGGCAAATGGCAAATGGAAAATTACTTGTGTGATGTGAAAGGCCAAACAAAAGGGTCAATATAATGAAAGGGAATTAATTGGTTGAAACCCAAATTTGTAAATTTTAATTAATTTTCAATGACAAAAATCACTCTAAATTCAATAACTTTCATTCCATTGGTCCAAAAATTGATAATCAACCACCATACACATTGGCTCATTGAGATCTTTTTGACGATACCAAAGGACAATGAGGGGCCCCATAGTTCAAGAGGGTTATGATGTGGTCACAAACTAAATGAAACAAAACAAACATGTCTTAATATAAAGATATTGAAAATTAGACAATAATTTCACCAATGGTAATCAAAATTAAGTTTTTTTAACGAACAACAACTCAAACTACCAAGCATGATTGAACTTCACTTACCAATCCTCTTGTCGAATTCTTTGAACCTACCCAACAAATATATATAGAAAAGGCCTTAACTTTCAAAGCCAACAAAAATCAAATTGTTCAACAAACATACATCCAAAATTAATCAGTGTTTCTACCTATGACACAAAAGCAACATAAATCAGTCTGTATAGCAAACATAAGTTCAAACTATAAAACATGATCAAACTTTATTCCTTGATCCCCTTCTTGTAACTGTTTAATCAAGAACTTATGAATAATCTTTGAACTTAACAAAAATCTAAAATAGACAATTTAAAGCAAAGGGGTTAAAAGCAACCAAAATTAAGTTGTTTAACAAGTTTATATAAACTCAAATTTAATTTAACCTATGTCTAAAAGGATCACTGCCAAAAAAAATTCAACAAACCATTTCCTCCCTGAAAAAATCATTACATAAACCAATTCCAAATGAAATTTGTCACTGAAATAAAATTGGCCACATCTCTACATTTGGTTGTAACCAAAAATATAAAGGAGGTTTGGAATATTTTATATTTTCATATATGATTTATAATCAAATTTGGCTAAATCTTGTTATGTATGATGGCCACTTTGGCTACATCACAAAATTGACCACCCAAAAAGTAAAATACCATCCATTGGAAATCCCTTAGGACTCATTCGTGATTCCAGATTGGATAACCAACTTCACTTAGTAACCTGTCCTGTAAACCCTGCTGCTTCCCCCCTCACAATACCTGAGTAAGTGGGCTTATCAAAGAAAAGGAGCCGGGGAATTTTAGATGATTACTATGTAGGTTGGTAGGTTAGTGAGTGAGGCACTCGGTGGTTTCTAGGTAGGTAGATGCATGTGGATGGTCAGTACATACTTAACTACAATGGTTAACATGAGACAAAGAATCAGTGAATTTTCGCATGGTGGAAACAATGTTTTTAGTGAAAAAATGAAAAAAATGCTGCAAAATTGAAAAAGCACCAAAATTTTGAAACGAAAAAAAGAAACGAAAAACCCTGACAGGAACACAACCAACCAAAACAAGGGGTGTGTCACACTGTGGCCTTGCCATGTACATTAAAAAAGTATCTTAAGGCAAAAGAAGAATTATGGAAACTCAAATATTTCCCCATGCAAAAATATAAGCTTCAAAAAATCCTCTAAAAGAAACCAAAATTGTTCAAGCTACTCTATAACTAATCTCAAGTTTCAACACAAGCCCGAAATACAATCTTTCAAAAAACCTCATATAAAAATAGACCTATTTCCTAGGGGCCAAAATCCCTTAAGCTAATATACTCTATACTGAATCTAAACACAATATCCTTGCCTTGGTAGGCAAGGGCCAGAAAAATGCTTCCTGTCCATAGTCCACACATACCATCCATCCTTGTTGGTAGGCTGATAGGGTGCTGGTTCACTCTCAAATTTACAAGCTGCCCCGGATATGTGTGGAGCCGTGGTTCGATTGGCACCACCATGCGAGTGCTGGTGCAATGTGACAGGCGATACCAGTCGGTTTGGCTGCCTAATTTGACAACATCCAGGAAATTAGCGAAGCCCTGGGTACTCGATGTGCGAGTGTGGGGGGGGTGATGGAATGTGGCAGAAGACATGTGAGTTCTCTGGTTTCAAAGATAATCCAGTGAAATGATGCTCTGAGTCTTTGTTTTCCGCTGTGCATCACACAGAGGAGGAACACTCTCAGCAGACTCCGGAGTTGATAGGTGCTAATCACATTCCAATCACCAGGCCCACATCGTGACAGGCGGTTACAGCGAGTGCTTTGAGTTCTAGGTTCTGAAACTCTCAGCAGACTCCAGAGTTGATAGGTGCTAATCACATTCCAATCACCAGGCCCACATCGAGACAGGCGGTTACAGCGAGTGCTTTGAGTTCTAGGTTCTGAAACCCATTCTCATCATGATATTTCTGACATCTTCATTTGCAATTTCAGCAGCATAGTTCCTTTTTCTTCGAGCTTTTCTTTTGGCGGGCATTACAGATTCCAATTAGCACTGTGTTCAATTTAATATTCCATATTCCTCAAGCACAAATGCCAAAGCAAGCAAATGGTTAGAAACTAGTCAGAACGTTCGAGCCTTCAAGGGACATAATGCATAAGTAAGAGCATCTCTAACGGTTGGAGCCATTTGTTCCTCTATCAGTGTTTATCACATCCAAGGACTTGGATTAGTTGTCTTCTCCTCCCCACCCATAACCTTCAAAAGCGAACTGCCATAAGATGAAATGGGGTTTAAATGGAACAACCAGGGCAAATTGTTGAAGGCAACTGGTGAAAAGCAGTCATTTTAGCATCCCATGGCTCTTTTAGCCATGACATAATGTGACACTTTGACAATTCAAACCTAGACCTTGTTACAAAAGTGCCACCACATGGCGGAGTTTCATCTAGATTTTGGCGTATAGTGCCAATACAACACGAGCGTGAGAGATGTTCTAAGTCTGTTTCCATCAGGCCATTGTGTTCATAGATTCTATCTCAACAAAATGCACAACTAAAGGTTTATTAGGTTTTTATGATCATAGATTCTGCTTCAAAAGGAATTTTTTTTACCATTTATTTCATCTATAGTTGTGTTCAAAGTCATCATAATCACCTCAAAGTTTTGTAGGTCAACATTGACCAATGACAATTGCATGAGCTGGGATCACTATCACCTCAGAGTTTTATGGATCAAGCAGCGACTAAATGAAACAGTGACTAAATGAAAAGTCTGTGAGTTGTGAGTCAACGTGTGAATCATTTGAAGTTGACATCTGTCATCCTTTTGTATAATATCAAATGTTTTTGTAACTTTCTTACAAAGTTTTCTAGGTATGGAATATTCTTAAACAATCAAAACAATAATTACCTATAGATTTGCAACCTAGTTTTTTGCATATGATATATTTTAAATAGTTGTAATGATACATTTTATCATTCAATTGTAAGTTTTTAATGAAAAATGCTTATTACGCAACAAAAAACAAGGCCTCATTATTCCTTTATCACCAATTTCATCATATTACATTGTATGTAAATGTACATATTATAAAAACAATATCCCATTTCTGTGTCTGCTATGATCACATCATTCTGTGTATGATTATGATCAGAGCAATTGCTCTGATTTTATCACAATAACCTAATGGCAAGAGAACCTAATAAGGTGCAAGTATCTTTACTAGAAGTGTGAACATGGCGACAACTTTTGGAACTTATGAAAGTGAGGAGAGAAAAGTAACTTTAACAAGTAGTTTTCTTTTCTATTTTTATATTTCGCTTGGAATGTCAAGTCATGGAATGATACTTTCATATTCTTCTACAGTCCATGTCCCTTCAAACTATTAAAAGTATAAAAAAAGAAGTCTAATCCATTATCTGGAGAAGCTACATACATGATAGAAAGATTCAAGTTTTGCCATGTCAGCAGCAGTATATAAGGAAGTTGGTGTGTCAGATGTGAATCTGCAATGTCGTGTTCCTTTAAACTACCACTTTTTGTAACTGACCGATCCCATGACTTCCCATCTCTATGGAACATGCTACACTAGTGTTCAGGAACAAAGCCCAACATGGCACTTACACTGTTCACCAGGCATGTTCTGCAGTTTCAAATGTAGGTTAGTCCCATCCTCCTTCCAAATAATACTAAGGACAAAATTTGTGCACTTAGAAATTCCACTAGTATTTTACTATGCTAAAAGTCCAATTGTTTGGTTGTGACGCTTCAAAAAAGGCCCATACAGTATTATATCACTGCACAAAGCCATCTCTTTGCTAATTTCCTAGCATCAAAATATTTTCTCATTAGGTATTTGATGAACCAAATTTACTGTTTCATGATGCAGGACTGTTTGGCATGAGAGGGCCCTGAACAGGATTAAGGTACAGATTACTGAAAGTAGTGCCATAATTTTCCTTGAATTTTTGCACCAGGTGTGAAAATCAATGGCAAGCATAAGGGGAGGATGAGGTAGCTTACCAATGAAAACCAAAATGGTAAAGTATCAAAACATAAGCCTGTTTGATTCCGGCATGAAAATTAAGTTTGACTCCAGAAAGAAAGGACCAAAAGATTAATGTTTAGTATCAGAAGTCTACTGTTGCTGTCTATGTTTGTGGCAAAAAAAAATCAAGGTCCCAAATACTCTGGACACAACTTGATCTCAAAAAATGGCAAGATGGTCCAGTGTTATATATTGCATCTAGCTTTAGGTGCAAAACTAGGGAATTAGTTAGGGGATGTCAGGAGCAGCCACCACTGCTCACTGAAATCTGTCTACCACTAGTACTGGAACAATTCACTGCCCAATTTTCTATAATATTGCCATCTGCATTGAGATCTGGAACACACCCCTTCATAAGCTGTGGGGCAATCCTCTTCAGATAGCCGAGGATTGAACACCCTTGAAGATTGATGGAGAAGACATAGAAAGTGGGAATATCAGACATTGAAAATCCATTGAAACTGGATCCAGCAGCAGCTGTGTATGCTCCCATGTCAGGGAAAACGATCCAATCCCCAATGGATAAATCAGGGAGTGATGCACCTTGCAAGACAGTGTCTAGTCCATCACACGTTGGCCCAAAGACTGTGGAGTTATGGGTGGGAAGACTGCCACAATCACCATGGCAATTATTGTTCTTGGACTCATCTGCCAAACAAATAAGAGGACGATACTTGAGCACAGCGTGATCATAGAGCAGACAATTCATGGAACCATAGATTCCATCATTGATCCAGTACTCCTTCACTTCTCCCCGCACACGCTTACCAATGACAGTTGTTGCAAGGGTGGAGGGTGTTTCTGCAAAATAGCGTCCTGGTTCTGCAATAATCTTCACACCCATCTCAAGTGGGAAGTATGAATCCAATGCATCATTTACTGCTTCAGCTGCATCCGAGAATTTCAGGCTGCCACTACATCCAGAAGTAAAACCACCACCAATGTCTAAAATGTGCATTTTGGGCAGACCCAGTCTTTCAGATATATCAAATACTTCACGAGCCGCAGCTATGGCATCAGTAAATGAAAAAGCAGCTGTTGCTCCACTGCCAATGTGAAATGAGACACCTGCAACCAGAGGTAGAGTTGTGCAACTCAGATGAGATTTGTAAGCAGATCATATTGGCCAAATCAGTGTCATGTAATAACTTCTGACATAGCAACTTTGCTGCAAATTTCTACCTTCCAGATATAATTGTATTCCATGAAGAAGTGGTTTATGTATCTGCAAATTTCACATTCTGCAGAATGATGTGGGCAGTCTAGGATTAAGCAAAATATGGTATTTCCTTGTATGGAATGGTATCAGCAAAAAGGTTGAAGCCTCTTGCTGCAACATTCATAAGATTAATAGAAGCAAATCCTATAAGAACAGTTCACTTCTGCTGGAAAAATGTGCCAGAGACAAGCATTCCAAGTTTTGCTGGAGAGGCTGTGCTATGATGGCTGGTCATGTCGCAGCAGCACTGTTTTTCCAACAAGCACAAGAACTGTTCACCACAAGGTCTCTCATGCAAACAGATCGGGGAGGGACGGTTACCTGCAACAGGGACATGGAGGTTGTCAGCAACGCGCAGAAGGTGTTCCACTTCGTACATGAGAGCCCCATACTTCACTCCCAATGGACAGCGAGCTCCTCTGTCATCGGTTCGGATGCGCAGCAACAGAACAGCTCCTGGGTGATGCGCTTTCACTTTGTGCACCTGCGAAGGCGGCGGCCAGCAGGAAATCAGAATTGTTCAGGCTGCCTTTGTGTCACTCCGGCTTCAAAAACATCCCGGAATGGTAAAATCCTGCTGAGAAAGCAGTTTGGGAAGGGAGGAGAGGAATAGGAGAAGGTACCTCGCTTTCGGAATCAAAGGTCGTGAGATTCACACCCACGGAAGCGGCATAGGCGACGTGCGATTGCATTTTGCAGGGATTTGCGAAAATGATGCGGTCGGTTGCGACGCCGAGATCGAGCACTTGCGAGATCTCCGCCTTGCTCGCGCAATCAAAGCCCGCACCGAGAGCCGCCAGTGTGGTAAGCAGCGCTCGGTCCGGGCTGCACTTCACGGCGTAGAAGGGCCGCACTCTTGGCATCGCTTGCACCCATCCTTGAAACAGTCGAACCAGCAACCCCAAGTCTAGCACGTAGAACGCATCTCCCATTCCATGTTTCTGCAGGTTGCGAAGGAAAAAAACTCTTGAGAGTCTGTCTCATCGCAACAATGGCTCTCAGAATTACACATAGCAGCACAACAACTTCAAGACGAGCTCCGTTAGCCTGCTGGGACCGACCCGTCTTCCGAAACCCAAAATCCATCAAGCGAACGGCGGTCGAGATGAGAGAGCTTCGCCAATACTTGCTAGATGCTTCACTGACGACAAGCGAGTGTGTCATCCGACCGATTGATTGAACATAAAGGAAAAGCCAATCCAGGGCAGAAGCGGAAGGAAGCATTTCTTTGAAGAAGAAGAAGAAGAAGCAGATTTCTGTGTTCGCAGATTTTTTTTGTTACCTGGATAGTGGAGCGAATGAAGGAATCGATCTCGACATGTGACCCCGACTGCATCACGTGCGGGGAGCCATAGGCATGTCGTGGGTCGGTCGCGCTCATGGACTTGCCATCGCGATCACCACCCCATGCCGAGCTCAAGCCCATGATGTTCTTCTCTCTTCTGCTGCCTATCGACGTGAAGGAATCCGTCACGCTACGAATCCCCCCACGCAACCACAGCGATAGTAGAGAGAGAAGAAGCAAAACAATAACGCAAAAGTAGCAGCAGCAAGGCGCAACAAAAAGCCCTTGGACGACGAGGTAAAATCACGCGACTCGAGTGGCTGTTGTGCCCACCCGGACAGCGTTTTTGTACACCTTTCAATCCATCGCCCGAACCGAGTCCCCCCAACTCCACCCCCGGCAAGAAACCGGTGCGGCTATGAGAAAGGGGCTACGAAAAGTCCGCCGCAACCTCCAAAACTTTCGCGTAGCAACTCCGCCGAATATCAAAGACAGCGGAGAGAAGTCAGTCAGAGAGAGATAGAGAGACAGAGACAGAGGAAGTCGGAGCCCCTCCGATCCGATGACTTCACCCCCACCAAGTACGCGAACAAAGAAAGGTTTACCTGATCACAACAGAAAAATTCCCAAATGCTACAACAAAGAAAAGCTCTGATAAGGGACACCCAAAAACAGAAAGATAACGTCAAGAACTGGAGCTTTGCACTACTAGAGTTACAAGTCCCAGAACTGTTGCCAAAAGGCTTGTTGTTGTCTCGGAGCTCACAAACTGGAATACCAAAACACAGGAGGGTTGTTCCAATAGAGCGAGAGTTGATGATATCCGAAAGCTCTTTATACAAAAACTGTTGACGATGGGTCGTCGACACACTAGAGTCTGATACTATTGAAGGCAAAACCAGAAGAATCAGAAAAAAACTGAAACCCGACAACAACAAAGAAAGCCTTCTGTGAAAAGAACACGCGCTTGGAAATCGACTACTCCGGCAACGAGATCAGGTGTTTGGGCGTGCAGAGAATATGAAAAACTACAACCAAACAACGCACAACCCCTTAGAGATGGGTCGCGAGTTCCGACGAGGGAGGGCGCTTCTAAAATGAGGCCACAACATGAGGGAAGCTCAAGGTTTTAAGAAGGTTTAGCGAGGGAGGGATGAGTGGGCACCCGGGGGAATCGGGGGTAAGTTGGGGGGAGGGGTGGGGTGGGGAATTTGAGATGGCAGGCAGAAGGGGCGGATCCTGAGTTGTGAACGTAGGACCGGTGAAGGGGGGCGCCCGGCCTGGTACAGCTCGTTTGCTCTACGGCGGGGGGTCAGTCAGTCCACATACGGAAGTGACCCACGCACACTGGCAAGCCCATGAAGCAAGGAAGGGGGTGTGAGGTGGGGGCCGTGGGGTGACACATACAGGAACCGGTAAATTAAACCAGTCGCTTCCCTTCCTATCGCAACTAACCGCGCCTACTAAAGCGAGAGGGCTAGTCCTTTTTTGTGCTGGCTATATATAGCCAAAGAGCTATATTAAAAATTTTAAAAGTGCTAAATTCAAGTGCTGTTAAAGATTTTCAATAGCCATAAATAATTATACCCAAATTTTAAGAAAAATTCATTAGATTTCTATGCATGGTTCAAGTAGGGGTAGCCCAAAATATATATAGAAAGTGTGTGTGAAAAAAATTTACTTTTAAATCTAGATTGTAGACAAATATGGCATTAAAAAATCTTCCTGTGGATCATCATCGCCAGTTTTGGCTACATCATAAAATTGACCCCAAAAAACAATTGGGAGGGGAAGTCACGGCGAAGGAAGGAAAGCGGGAGGTGATGTGGATGACGATGGATGGCGGGCCGCAAAACAAATACCCTACTGACCCCCATTTCCTGGCACATTAGGTAATAACTTTACGTATTTGAGTGCTTTGATGGAGTTGCAACAGATATCCTCTACGAACGCCACGATGCCTTGTCTGCCGACGACGTCGGTTCCTCTGCATTTTCTTTGCACCTCGATCTCTCACCACGCCATGACGCGGTGTCTGCCGACGACGACGACGACGACAACGCGGGTTCTGTCTCTCTCTCTTTCTCCCCCCTTCCCTCTCTTGGATCCTTCTTCCCTTTTCTTCAATTTCTTGATGAGCAAGTTGGAGTTCCAACCCTCAATTGTTGTCTCTCTTTTCTTTGCATCTTCGTTATTCAAAACCGTTGAACCGGGGGCAGGCGAAGTTTAGGGGAAGGAGGCACTCACAACTCAGCCCTGGTGGGTTCATGAGGCCAAAGGCACTGCTGACGACAGTGCCTTCCATTGCATAAAGACTGAGGTCACAATGATTTGACCGGTTCAGATGCATTAGAACGAATGGTACAGATTCCCTTAGAAGAAAATTCCTCGGCTGCAGGGAAATTACATGTAATGTCCAAGGAAATTACCTGGGATTTACTGGGAGCATGAAATAGTACTCGGGGAGGTTCCCAAAGTTCCCTGAATTTCTTCTACCCTAGGATTTTAGGGTAGTTTGTAACCTCTAACTTCGTACTCTTTCAACTGTCCTTACATAATTTAAGTTAGTGGGCAACTTCCTATCCCAATTGTCCTTGAGACATCTTCCAAGGGATGGCAACATGATGGTTTTCATCTTCTAGGGGGATGGTTGGTAACATGATGGCTTCTTTTTTTTGTGTGTTTTTCTATTATGGTTAAGACTCTTTTCTTTCATTTGGATTTCATTTTCTTTTCGCCCTTCACGGAGATTGCATGTGATTACTCTCGTGATTGTTTTGGACTAGTTCACCTACATGCTTGAACAGGAAAACAAGAATGATTTAAGACCTAGGTGAGACTTTATATTCGTTTTCCTCACTATGGTTATAAGTTAATTGAAGAAGACAAGGAAATACACTATGTTTCTCTCATTACCATATTTGGGGAATAAGTATTGAACTCAATCCTGATTCTCCATGAGTAGTGACAATAAAATGGTATGTTAATTTCTTTTTCATTCTGAAGGTGGACAACAATTTCTAATTGTAACTTATTAGATATATAGATGGTAAACTGATTGGTCTTCCTTCACGTGTATAGACTCCATACAAGGCCTAGAAGGTTTGGTTCAGTTACTGGTGTTATTCTGGTGTATAGAGCATGGCCTCGTACAAAGTGTCGGGGTACACATTGATAACAAGGAACCTATAATGCTGGTACAACATAAAGCAATACCGACCTCACCCGAGTCACCATGCGGATACTTCTTCCAACGTGACTAAGTTTATACCAGCCTGGTATCAATCCTGCTCTAGTATGACTTGAGGCCGCATCATAACAGTACTTCCCCACTTTCCTTGTTCAATTTGGTAGCATGAACCTCATGTTTTTGCACTGAGGTGGAAAAGCATGAGGTGGAAATCCTGCCTCTCACATCTGCTGAATTTGCAGATTCTCTCATCTCTGATGTGTTCTATGAAATAGCAACAACTGTGGACAAACTAATGACAAATTCCAAAAAAGACAATTCCAGCTTTTATTCGGATGATCAAACCATTGTTTGTCTGGTATAATTATATAACATATGACTCAGGTCCCCGTATCTGGATGTCTGCAAAAAAAAAATACCATATGGAAATTGTTATCAGATGTATACTGGAATTAATATACTAGTCTGGTGTAAGTAGGCCATTGATTATGAATTGATGATGCATTGCTTACCAATAAAGGTTGGTTTAGTGTTATTATCAACTGATATATAATATGAATCCTAATATTGACATGACATACACCAGATCTTTCATTGATGTTTTCTTTTGGAATGCGGTGTATGATATATCCCCAAAGAAGAAAGCACAAGGCATCCATGAGGAAGGAGTGTTGGCTACCATCAACATCTGGGCTGATTTTGTTAGTACGATCAGAGAGTACCTTGTCCAATGTATTTTTTCAAGCACCGTTTGTGGGACATGTAAAAAAATGGAATGCCCATGAGGGTGGGCATTCTGTTTTTTTTTTGACATGCCTTGCATTCTTCCTGTTTTTCCCACTATACCTGGTAGGTATCATGGGAAATGTTTTTTTTTTAAAAAATCATGAAGCTCTTTAGTCTTTATGCTTGATAAAGCCCTGAGCTACAGTTTCCTAGATGGTTGTTTGATTTTTCAACCCTAAACCCTAGAGTCACGGTCATGTATAAGAATGGGTTCTTTGAAATTTTTGAGAACCACAGTCAAGAACCCTAAGAATCACCCCGTGGTTTTCAAGGGTATGTTCTTGTTTCTGATAACCACCCAACACTACTAGGCACATAAACCTGCATAGCAGACCCTTATATTTGAACCCCTTATTAGTGATAAAAATCCGTTATACATTTTGTGTGCCTGACCGCATTTTCCCAGTCCACATTTCCTATGTCAGTGAGATGAGAAATTGCATTATTGACAAATTAATACTCGATATTTCTTTTTTATATATCCACATCAGTGCCTTATTCAACAAATGAATGCATTCATCAACATATACATCTAACAGGTATATCCCATGTACTATGAATCTCCAGAGAATACCTCACTCATATGCAAGCTCTATAAGTGGTAGGTAAAGGGGGGTGTTACCAGAATAAGGTACCCCACCTGAGGTGGCAGCTGAGGGCAGAGCCAAATTCTTGTACCACCCCCCTTATATGGGCCTGATCGTGCATAAGGACCACTCAGCATTGCTCAGCCTCATAGCTGACGTGCGAAGAAAAATGGGCAAGCCATTACAAAAATGGAAGAACATGGAAAGAATCTTAGGAACCCGGCCAGAATTGTAAGATGACCTCTTCTATCAGGAGGGGATCTTATACATTAAAGTGCCATCCGAATAGACTGCGAAATCGAAGCAAGGAAGGTCATTACGAAGCCCGGTACCATGACCAGTTGGTATGTTGAGTCAATAACAAATAACCAGGGTTTGCTCCCCTACACCCTAGAAACAAGAGTTCTCTTCAACCCATTTATTTCTACTGAACAGATCGGAATCATACCATTGTTGTACTGGGAACTTAATTTTATATAGCAATTGAATCTATAAGTGCATTATAACATTTATGGAGCTGTACTACACGAGCGGGTTTAGAACCGAAACTATGTATAATTACTACATAGTTATGAAGTCTATGTTTTTGGGTTGTAAAACTATCATCCCACCTTACTTTTGATTATGCAAACCTCACCATTATCCTTCCATGAACTACACACAA
>Ga0116227_10002867_pt1 | contig 38827 bp, 22 predicted proteins | sample S1TSphgellanicum_FD_89693 | JGI IMG/M metagenome (GOLD analysis project Ga0116227, IMG submission 89693) | Host-associated microbial communities from peat moss isolated from Minnesota, USA - S1T2_Fb - Sphagnum magellanicum MG | ecosystem: Host-associated > Plants > Peat moss > Unclassified...
ACCCGACCCTCTACCCCTTTCTAGAGTTGGAAGCCGGGAGCGTGCTACCAAGTTCAACTTTCCGCAACTTGACTTTGTGAAACCCTCAAGTGGGTTTCACCCCGTGACTTGGGAGCGCGTCAGAGGCGGAGCATGCTCCCTAGCTCACAACATTTTGAGGGGTAGAGGGGGCTATTGGAGCTCCGGGATGGGACTAGGAAGAGTTGACAAGCTTCACTCACTCACACGGGCCTGCACACAACCCACACAAAGTAGTTAGTGCATAGTTGCAGCACCCTTGGTGTTAGGACAAGTCACAGGCAACACGGACACACAAGACTCACCACGGCCTGGACTTGGGGGAAGCCACCACCTTCCCCCTTATAGTATACTCTGCAGCTCTCCACGGAGGCTACATCCAAATGGCTCTTTTTCCCGGGACTCTCGAGTGGGAGTCCCGAAATCTCGCCAGTTGGGACTCCCGCGACTTTGGAGCCCCATAACTTTGCGAGCAGACCTCCGATTGAGGTGTGATCTAAAGCAAAGTTGTATCTCTCGTCGAGAGCTTTCCAAAGATATGTGGCACGCCCCCTGCAACTAAGTAAATCGGGTTGATTCCCAACTTTTTGTGGTCAGGAGTCAAATTGGCAATTTGATTCCCGACCCTTCTTTAGGCCATAACTTACGTTTTAGATGTCCAAATGAGAAATGCGAGCCCAGTTTAGACATCTACGTTCCAAGATCTTTCCAATGATATAAAGAACAACACAAACCATTGAGTTTTGACCCCTCAAATCGCTCTCTGAAGTTTCGGAGTCCACCGGGACTCCATCTCCCAAAGTGGGAGTTGTCTTGGGAGTGTGAGTGTTCACTCCTTCACACTTTCTTACACTTTCTAACACTCCCGGGAATATGTGATGTGACTCCCGGGCTTCTTCTTGCCTTAACTCCCAGATTTCCTCTTGGCTCGCAACTTTACAACCCCTTTTGCCTTGGTCGCGAGCCCAAAGCTAAGGTTGCGACAACCTCAAAAGGTGAAAATTCCAAATTAGTGGGGGGATAGGTGTTTTTGAAATGGCCCCCAAAATTATAAAATAATGGAATGACTAATAAGTCAAAAAAACACTTCGCCCATGGCAATAGGACGAAGACCACCAATGTCCTTTGCCATTGCCAACAATTTGTTAGCCCCTAACATTAGGGCCATTGATTTAAGGATATCCCCATGAACAACAACAACCAAAAACTAGAATAATTCTGAAAACTTTGAAGATGGGTCCTTTGGTATGAAACATTCTGAAAAATGTTCATATACCATCCTAGAAAGCCCACCCGAAAACAAATGGGGAGTAATGGCTAAGGCTTGGGCAAACAAAGTCTTATCCAGGATAAAATTATGCTTAGGCTAATAGTTAAAAATAGGTGGAAGGACAAGGTATGAAGGAGGGGGTGCAGTTGGTGCAAGGCAACAATAATGTCTTTCGAAGGAATAGTTGGTGTCATGGGCTGGAAAATTTTGGTTATGTGACTATACTCATTGGGTTTCCTTAAAGTTAGACATTAGTGAAAACGAGTGGTCAAAAAATCTTCCCATGAATGGAGAAAATGGGGCACACAAAAGGCACATGAAGACTCTTCTTGAAGGGAAGACTAGTCACTCGCCAAAAACCTGTTGAGGTGAACAAAAACCTTTTATTGACTTGAACGACCACTTCGAGTATAACACAAACACCAACATGGCAATAAGAGGAATAGGTACCATGCTAATTCATTCATCGAATTTTGAACAATTTGATCAAAGGGTGAGCAAAAAGCCTACTTAACTTCATCTTGGATGGCTCAAATGATCTTATGAAATAAATGAAGACACACAAAACAAAAACTCAAACAACCCCAAAATGAAGCTAGATTGGGTTCAAAGCCCTTCTTCTTCCTTTGTTCCTTTCATTCACTACAATTCCTTTGCACTCATGGAAGTTCCATTGCCGCGCATTGCCGTCATTCTTTGTTTCTTCTTATGTTTGAAAGATGATAGATCTATGTTTATGTTTTTGAAGTAACCATCCCCACCACTCACCAAATACTATACAATTTCTTCAAAATGGTTACCTACTTACTCACACAGAAGGATTGCATCTAGAACCTAGAAATAAGGAGTAAGTATGATTAGGTAGTAACATTAGGAACCACTTAACAATTTTTTTACAAATAGTTAGGAAATTTTTGATAAAAGAATTAAAATTCTTCCCACTTTGCATTTTTCCAATTATTTTTTTATGTATGTAACCAAAGAGTTTTGATTATTTGCACAATAAAATGTAAGATTCATATTTTAAATTTCGAAGATGATAGAATTTTTAAAATTGTGTTCCTAAACATAGGAGAACTTCAAGAATGCCAAAATCCTTGATGGACATCATGTTATCAAAGGGTTCATTTAAAAAATCAATAGCCACTATAAATGTATATTATTTGACAAGCTTTACAAGGAGCAATCTAAGTTGATTTTTTATTTTTAAAAAATCCATTCCTTACTAATGTGGTCTTTGATGAATACTTTTCTTGATGTTCAATTGTAATTCAAAACTTCAATATACATAATTTACATTGTTATTGGATATTTTTTGCAAACATATATCATAAGCATCTCCTTCAACAAGAAATATAAATATACAATGCCATTAAGGATTCCTAAGAAATTACTATTTTCGTTCTTAAAATTTGTGATTTTTTGAAATTTTTAGCATGTGAAATGCTTTAAAATGGCACCAAAACATGTCCAAATATAGATTAACATGGCCCATTAGAAAACCCATGTGTGTAAAATGTACTTATATAAACAAATTAATCAAATATTGTACCATAAAATTACAAATTATTCCTAAAGTGAGGGTGGTCTAGGAAATAATGATGTGACGTTCTTAACTTAGTACCATCCAATCATACTTTCACACATCAAGAACTTGGTTTTGGATTTGGTTTAATTCAATTTATTTTGGTTTGGGATCTAGATTTGGTTCTTTTAAAAATAAAATTAGGTCTTGATTTTGAAATTTAAACATGGTTCCAATTTGGTTTTTACTCACTAGAACCAATGGTTTAAACCTGCCCAACATTGGTTGATATCTCCCAAATCATGATGGCCCCATCATAGTCTTGGTACTATTGGAAGACCCTCAATGGATAAGGATGCACTGAGGTGATTTCATAAGGCTTAGACATATGGAATGAGAGATATTGAATATTGAATAATTTGTCATGAAAAACTCAATAAAGTCAAAGCTAAAAAAATTAGGAACATTGGGGGATGTTCCTGGTATTTTTCGGAAGCCCTTGATGAGTGGGATTTCTTGGAGGTGATTAGGAGTGTGATGAAATGTCACATTTTTTTTTCACTTAGCAAAACATCTTAATTTCTATTTGCATTGGAGGCCATGATCTCTCATTGTATTTGATATAACATATATTAATGATCATTATTTCTTCTAATTGAAGTTAGGCATGCAAACAATTATAATAATATAATTTATTAATGTTCAGATACAATTTTGGTATGTTTTGGTATTGTTTAATACCAAAATATATGTCCATTTTTGTGACACTCAAGCAAACTAACACATGCAAAATGTCTCTTATTAAAGTGATAACAATATGCCCTTATCAAACAAATCCTATTAGAAGAATCAATTTTAATTAAAGGATGGATTACTCCAACAACATGCATTGTTCAATAGGGAATATAACCTTGTGCAATGTGAAAATACAACCAAAGCAATTGTGAAAAACCACAACATGAATGTTTCATATTATATTGATTGTATAAATGTTCAAAAAATATAATTAGAAGGATGACATGTTAAAATAGAACATGTGATGGAAAGCTGATTTTAACAATTCACATAAATAAATTAACACTAGATTTTAGATCCATTATGATGTAACATGGTTGTTGATGGTGAATGAATATTTCTTTTGTAAATATTTGACCACATGTTTGGTGAAACATGCATTGTGAAGAGAAAATTTGGGATTGGGGCTAACTTAAGGTGTGAATATGTGGATCAAAATGTCGACACTTGTTAGAATGAGAATGGGGGACACATCATCATAATTAAAAAAGACTTTGGGAGAGCCATGGGGTGTGAGATGGAACAAGGACATTTGTGTGAGCAATACTCCTTATTGTTGGAAATGAAAATAAGGTTGAATGAAAGGGATATATATATATAGAGAGAGAGAGAGAGTGTACATACATGGAAAAACCATTGCAAAAAGAACACAGTACAAAGCAAAACCATCAAGAGACCCAATTTAGGTCAAAGGAGCAACCTACAAAATAAATCTACACAACCTAAGATTTTCAAAAAAAAATCTAACTTTTCTTCTATCCCTAGAATAAATTTATGGTGTGGGCACCATGTCCTATTGAATTCAAATTAAAAAGTTCATGTTCAACAAATGGCTACTTATTAATCTTTCATAATCCATTGCCATGCAAGCCTACCGTAATCCTACAACCTTTCCCATATTTGTTGAGCTAGTTACTTATTATTCCATCTATTTCTATTGAACATGATACCATTCCTATTAATCCAAATATTCTAGATTGTTACTCCTTTCATATATGTCCATATTCAATTCCATTGTTGGATCTATTTCAAAAGAGGCTTGTCGAAGAGGCATTGTTCCATGGCCAACCCTTTCAAGGTTTTACTCACATTAATATGCAATTTAAAGTCCAAGTGAATGAAAGACACAACCCATGTTTCTCTTGCTCAACAACATTCCCAAAACCTATGAATTATAGCTTTAGGAGTTTGAAGATTACACACAACACAATTCTTCAATATTGTTACTTGCCTTAGTTCTCTATTCATTGATTACGAAAACTTTATGTTAGTGGCCTAAATGAACCCTAAATCCTTCTTCTCCTTCAATTTCAACCATACATTCCTCCATTTTAGATTGAAGGTGTGAGGTAGGATGGGATTCCATTTTTAAATGTTGGTTTTGAAAGGGTTTTGAAAGGGTTTGCCTGCCATTGATTAGTTTCCTCCCTTGTTTGGAAGAATATTTCATCATGCATCCCCAAGGCCTTTCTTGTGTAAACAAACCCCAACAATGTGGGTCAAAATCTGAACATGATATTTTCCCAGAAAAATCAATAGGAAGGGTGGTTTGTGAAGGCTTTTTCAAATGTCAATTAGCCTAACTCTTCTTAGAATACCCACATATGCTTCTCTTCCACGGGTGCCATGTATTGTCATCAACTTTTCCTTTAACATTATATATTGATACTTTATAAGGGATTTTCAATCTTTATAAATGTGGTAAGCAACAGACATTAAAATGCTTGTCGGTCTAAAAAACCACCCTTGAAAAAGGGTCATCTTCGATTAGATACACTCCCCTAATCTCCTTCAACAATTTGCAGCTTAGGATGCATTAGCTCTTTCCTTCCTTGTTTAAAGTTGTTGTCTATGATTCTTCTCCATAGGCATTTTTCATCATTCCCAAATTTAAATTTGTCTTTAGCTATTTCATTGAATTATTATTTTTCTTCTTTTCCTTTTTTTTTCTCTCTTTTCAAGAAGATGTGATCACCCTCCCTTCATCTTATGAACTTAGTCATTACCAAGTTTTTTTTGTATTTTCTTAAGTTTAAGAATTTAATTGAAGTTTTTGTTTGATTCTTACTAATTGAAACCAAAATCAGCAATTCTTACCCACCAAAGTGGGTGTCCACCCAACACTAGAATGGACCCTCAATATTTATGAGGCTTCTTCCTAGGGCTCATAACAAAAATTGTAATGAAAAAATATCAAAGAATGGGCTTTTGATATATTAAACACGGTCTCAAAAATTGAAAAATCATACAGCACCTTTGTAACCAAAGGTTCTTTGATTGGTTTGAAATACCTAGAATTAATGGGTATTCAATTTTAATATTTTCCCACAAGAAACTAGAATTGGCAGTTCTCTGATTTAGAAATATTTAGAAATTTGGAATTGATGGTTATTAACAAAAAAAAAAACTTGCCCAACATTGGTCTTGTTGATAAAGAGCCAATGGTTACAAAGGTGAGTTTTTTTTCTATTTTTGATTACCATGTTTATATATATATTTAAAAATATTCTTTAACTTTTTTGAGAACCACCCAAAAATACATGATCTTTTCCTCCTTTTCCCCTATCTTTTTCCCTTACATATATATAGAGTAAAGGGTTACACAGATCAAAAACATTGCATACATGTCTTCCTCTTGTTTCCTTTTCTTTTTCTTATCATGTTTCCTTTTCAAAATAGAAAAAGATGAAGAACATTAATGAAACTTGTATTCTTTTTAAAAGCTCTTTTCATTGTAGAATGAAAGAGTAAATAGCATATTTACATGTCTTGGTACAATTTGGGGTTTAAGAAGGTAGCTAAAATTTAAGTTGAATTGTATCGTTTTGTTTTTTTAATTTTAGGTTATTCAATATATATGATCATTAATCAATAAACAAAAAAGAAATAAGGACCCCAGGCCTAGGAGATGAAGCTCAGAAGGGGAGGAGTTTGTGCGCAGGGTGGAGGAGGCAGAAGGCTAGTGGAGCACATTTGCCACAAGTGCAGAGGCATGCTTTTGAGTTTTCACCCTTCGGCGTCTGCACCAGCATGCACCTGCAATCTACACCATGGTCTTGACAAAAAGGAAGGCATCTCCCTTCATGTGATTGGAGCAAGACCAACTGAGCAAACTACCAACTGTGCTAACAACAGGTACAGTAGTCAGCTAGGGAACTTGAACACAATGGAATAGTGTTTCATGTCGACCAACCACCCATCATCCCTTATGGTGTGCAAGTGGCTGTTGGTTCACTCTGGATCTGGAAATTTCAACTGGGATTGCATTGTCTTTTCCAGGAGAGCAGGTTCTCTTCTCGACATAAAAAACTGTTTGTTGTTTAGCTTATTGTGATTAAGGCAAATGTGAGGGGGTAATTTTGGCTCATTGTGCATGCTCCCACCCATGGGGCCATTGTGTGCTCTGTAAGACCCCTCTTTCAGGGCATTATGCCTGCAAGGCCAGTGACAGATACTGTTTTTTCCAGTTCCAACAAGGTTTCACCTTTAGGGTAAGGCACCCTGTTGAGGGTTATGGTTGTAAGCTCCCTATACCTGAGCTCCCACACCTCATGGTATCAGGAGCTCACAGGCTGAAGCCATCAACAGGGAGCCTTAGCCCCATATACAAAGACCTGGCTGCCCTCCTGGTATAGGGAGCTTACAGCCATGAAGTCCTCAACAGGCATCCTTACCCTATAAGCTTACCGAGAGCTGGCTGAGAAAGATGCGGCCTCAATACATTAAGTCAACATCACACTCCTAGCAACCAAAAATCTTCACTTAATCCCACTATACAATCCACACCATTTCTTTCAAGTGTTCTGTTGAAGTTTTCATCCTGCCTTGCAGAGGAAGGGCATCATCAGGTTCACACGTTTAGGGCAAAGGGTGTAGAGTTTCGCATACAAGCAGACCTGGTAAGGACAGCCTGAGACTGCTTGTTTCTGAATGCACCCATTAGAGATCCTTCAAGAGAGCTTGCAGTTGTTGGACCGTTGTTGCTTGAGGAAGTGGTGACTGCACCAGCTTATCAGCCGCGGATCTAATGGTGAGCTTGGCAAAGATTCCACCACCCTTTTGTATAAATGCCATGCCCATTGCACCAAAGAAGAGAAAAATACTCACTCTGCCAAAAAATTTGAAGCGCCGTAAAGCACTCGAAATGAAAACACGTGCCCTTATCATCTACCCTAAAAGAACAACCACGTTCACGCACCAGTTCCTTTAAAAAGACGAAGGCTCGTAGAGAGAGAGAGAGAAAGCCATGGCTAAGCTCAGACCAAAATACCCACATAATTGTCAAATCTTTGTGGACTGAAGCAGAATGTAGATCAATGAGAGATGAAGCATGCCGCAAGGACGACGATGACTCGCACCAAGGCCAGCCAGCATCAGTATAGCAACAACAAAGGGTCTCATCAAACCCTAACTTCAGCTAAGTGTAGTAGACCCAGTGGGTTGGATCCTTAAAGTGGGGAGTCCACTTGGCCCAGAATACACAAATCGAATCCCTGCTCGCTCAACCCCACTTTAGAGAAAAGGTTTTGCCGGGATTTGAACCCAGGTCGCTGGATTCAAAGTCCAGAGTGCTAACCACTACACCACAAAACCAAACCCTGAACGCAATTCGCACAAAAGATGTATATTTAGAGTATTCAGTTATTCTATCCTGTATTTTAAAACTGCAATTTAAAGTAGTTGTTTCAAATGGGTGCAGGGCTTTTTTCTTGGGGTTGGTGGGGGCTGTTTGTGGGCACCCTTCAATGTGTGGCAAACTAACATGGAAGGGGCATACCGCTTTGAGTTTATGGGAAAAAAATGATATTGTAATCCACCAAGAGATACACCAAGAGATATACCTCTTCATCTAATTCTACTGCTCAATTGTCAACTCACCTTGGTTTTCTTGCAAGTTCTGCAAACAGGATTTCATGCACAATGGGGGGATCAAACACAAAGCATTGTGAGAAGTGAAGGGGGACTACTAGGTACTCCATAGATTAATTAGTCTGCAGCTCGGTCTGTGTTATTTGGGGTGGGGGAAAACTCATCTAGTGATTCCAAACTTTGAAGCAATTTGCAACTTGGATATGGGAAACTTTGTCATGGGTGAAGGAAAAGATTTAAGAGTTAAGAAGCCATCGAACTATTCTGTGGAATAGATTGGTGAACTCCAGAACAAACATGGATTATGAGAAAATCGAATGGGAGATGATTGTGATGTTTGTAATTGTATTCTCTCTGTTTGGGTTCCTCATCTCAAGGTGCAAATGCAGTGTGCACAATCATCATAATCATTCGAGCTGAAATGGGCTTAATAGGATCCCCCCAAGCAGCTCTGCCAAATGAAGCTGTCTCATGATATGCACCAAGTTTACAAGAGTTGTGTTTCAGAGACAAATCTGGTCCTGGAAGTGGGAAAATTCTTGCAGGTTAACAGGACTTTTTTGTGAGATCTACAGATAGGGGATCCCATTACATGAAGCCATTGAAGAGCAATCCATATAATAGGCAATATGTTTTAAACAAATTATTATGTTGCAAAAGAATCCAGGGTGCAATGAACCTGGGATGTGTCTTACAATAAGCCCTGAACTTTTGAACTGAAGAATGAAAAAATGCTCTCAAGCAACCTTAAGCCCATGTTAAATTCTGGTTATTTCATCTTGCTGAATTTCATACATTGCATATATACTTTTATTTCACAAGAATTTTTTGTTCATGAAATTTCTGACAATTTGCAGTGTTTGATACACGCAGAGTTTAATTGACTTACAAACTTGATCAATGTGGAGGTTTAATTTATGGCACAATTGCCAAGCATAATAACAAAGAAAAGACCTTCATTAGCATTTCCATGTTTCATGACTACATTTGTTCACTTGTTTTTTTATATTTTGCATTGCACATCTATATCTCTTTATTTCATTGCCATTCTAATACTTCCATTTTCCGAATAAAATGATCATTGTAAAAGAACTGTGATTAAGATGCAATATGGCAAATTAGACTTAATTTATGAGCTTCATTTCCCTCAGTTCCATGATTTTTCCTCAAATTGATCTCATATTCTACATTAATCTATGGTAAGTTCAAATTGCCAATACAAACAAAATTTATTGCTAATCCAAATTAGAATAGTTGAAAATCTATTTACAATAGAAGGATTTTTGTGTGCTCAAAGTTCTTCTTTTGAATAACCCAAATGGATCATGTAAAAGTGTTGCAAAGATTGAAGTGTTTTCAAGGTTTGGGCCAATTCAGGTGAAATTTGTATCCCAAATCCTACACAGATGCAAAGTTTCTTCCTCTAGGAAAAGCCAATAAAAACAACTTGTATTTTTCTTGATTTTTTTTCAGCTGAATTAAGGAGCTAGAAAAAGGGATGCAAGCCAGTTCATAGGGTAGTTGGGTACCCTAGTACCATGGCAACTTCAACATTTCAGTGTCAAATACTTGTTTTCTTTTGAAGATTCAATGTCAAAAGACAGAATATTCTAAAAGATTCTCTGTTTTACTCCATACAATTTTGTTCTTCCAAAATTTATTTATTTTTTGGAAATTTCAACATTTCTGAAAATAATGTAATTACTATGTTAGTTGTTCTATAAGCCAGACTATCCAACTTAGAGTAACCTTGGGTGAACCTTTGCTCAAAAGTGGCCTAGAACTATACCATGTGAAAGATAGAATAGACAAAATCTCGCCTGTATTATAAGATTTACAGGGTGAAAAGGAAATAGGCAATATTACATAGATAAGGGCTAATGGGTTTTCAGTGGCTAGTTAGTAAAATAGAAACAAAGCTAAATCCCATGCTAAAACACCACTAGGGTACTAGAATCCAAATAAAAAGTGTTTCAGTAACCATCCATCCCTCATGATGCACTCACAAATGGTGGCATCTCAGAATTCATTTAATAATGAGAAACTTAGGGCCACTTAAGATGAGCACCTAAGGTCCAGAGTCCAATGGAATAGAGCAATGCTATTGGCTGAGAGCCATAAATTAGACCAATGGCCTTTAGATGCGGGTCCAAGATCAAAGAGTGGGAAATTGAGGCTAAACATTGCACCATTTTGGAAGGAAAATCAATTGATTCAGACCCCAAAAGAAAGAGCTCGAAGGAGAGCTCCTGATTTGGAGAACCAAGATGGAAGCTAGGGTCCAAGGCAGGGCCCAATCCAAGTTGGTTTAGGGTTAAGGGAGGGGTAAACATTCACACTAAATTTGGGCTTGACACGTATTGATATCACCTCAATTGCAGTGGATCATTAAAGTTGCTCTTATTTCAATTCAAATTTTACCAGTTGCTTGAATTCTTTTAATCAGCTGGTTGGGTATATGACACATATTACATAATGTTATTTGTCCAGGGAAGAATTGACATCTCAACACATCTTAAGAAAACTCTGCTACTATACAGTTGGAGCCCAATCGCAACCAGATCACAAGTTGCAGAGGCATAGAGATCAAAGGACTCGTTCAATAAAAGGCCTGGGTCCCTCAAATTTCAAAGCTTGCAGGTGCAAGTGTTGCAGAATTGGTGGTGGGACTGAGGAATCTTAAAGAGGAAATTTGTTTTGAAACAGAACTTGCCCCTCACAAACATATCAAACTCTATTTGGAAATTGTAAGTGACTGCAGTCATAATGTTAGGTAGGTAGTGCGGAGTCAAATGCAGTGTGATCATACCCAGGGTCGGGCCCATAAGCAAACAACTGTAAAAAGCAGTTGGTTATGTTTGAACTGGTTGCAGTCTCTGATGAATCATACCACCACCTTCAGGCTTCTCACATGCAAAGTTGTGAACAACAATTTAGTTACAAACCTCCATGTGATGATCTAGTAACAAAAGTTTCAAACCAGAACAAACTGGAATGGGCATACTGACACCCAGTAGTAGTAAAGATCTTGCAGTCTTCCACTGCCACAGTTGGTGGGGACACAACATGGAACAACACAACTGCAGTCTTCTTCCACTGCCATAGTTGGTGGGGCAACCTGTTGAAAGACAGCCTAGAACTGATTGCTCTTGATCCCTGCAGTCCCCTGATACAGCAAAACCTCCATAACAGATTCTAACCATGGTTGTATCAAGGCACTTTCAAGTATGTTAAAATATGTGCTAACAGAATGGAGTCATGGTAAATGCCGCGTAGAGAGACACACACGGGATAATATAGAAACATCAACACTCATCACACTGTCCATTTGGGCAGTTGAGTAGTATACATGAAGCTTTTTATTGAAAATGACTGTCTGTATCATTATATAGGTATCTGCAGTGGTGTAACAAATTTCCACCAAAAATGGCAAATTCCTAACCCTGTGTAGATGGGCACCCGACTTCACTGGATGCACAGATCCAGTAGAGAGTTGTTGCTTGCACCACACATTATTACCATCAGTACTGCGCCCAGCTGGTCTCTCTTGGTCTCTCTTGGTTACCAGGACAGACAAGTCATAGAGAAGGACATTCCAATTTAAAATCTCAACGTACTGACAAGGGGAAGGACTTAAAAATATACCTACCTATGCTGTCATTGGGAATACAGGGGTGGGGTTCTCCTCCTTGTTTGGCAGTTCTATTCCTCGGGTACAGATACACGTGTCTTGATCGGTTTCAACTTCAGCCCAAGACTCTCAGGAGACAGAAGCTCCGGGGCAACACAGGGTGGACTCAGTGGGCTGGTGGGTGTAGAGGAGAGAGAGTAAAATGGCCGTTGGTAAAAGCTATAGCCCATTAAAAATAACTCCATTGGAACAAACATGGAATGAGGCTGTTCCTCTGTCACCAAAGACCCACAAGATTGCACCTGCATACGCAGAGAAGTGAAGTTTAGCAAAGTGTTCATCCTACAAGAACATGAATGGTTTGCAGAAATCATTCTCTCTGTATAGTGCACCAAATATTGTTGGTTAAGAAATTCTGCTTGCCTCAATCAATGCATTGTATCGTCGATGCATCTGCGTACTGATGTGCAAAGCATCATGGTGGAAAGGGGAATGTTCACCAACAATAATCAATGTGCGGCATTTCAAGTTCTTCAAGCTCTCACTTAAATCCACCCGGCTGCATGCAACACATGACACCAATTAGACTTTCTTTTTCTATCAGCTAATATACTACCCTCCCACCTGATGTCAGGCTATTAATGACATCAGCAAAAACCTTTCCACTTTGAATATTCAGGATCAGATGAAACATACTGGTGAATTGCTTGCATGTACTGCATAACATTCCTGCTTTGGGCATCAGCCAAATGCTGCACACAACAAGAAAAGAACAAATCAGAAAACAAATGAAGCTTCTGTTGGAACAGAATGAAGGGGAGCATCTACTACTGGAAATACAGTCAGCCTTTGATAAGAAGAGCTGGCTCACTCACTCTGCGATAAGTCATTATAACATCCAGCCCAGAACCTGCAGCATTCAATACTTCCTGCCATAATTGAGCAAAGAAACATTTCAGATTCAATACTTCCAAGTGAAAAATACCCTTCTTCCTAACAGTCAACACAAGATATAGACTTCACTGGCAGAGCAGAATAAAAATGTACAGAACCAAAAAGCTGTTGTCCAAACAGGCAATCAACCATCCTATTACCTGACTAAAGTAGCGTTGCAACAGAGTATCCTTCACAAAGCCTGACATTCCACAGAAGTAAAGCAGGTTTATCATGGCCTGTAACACCCCAAGTGGATACCAATTAGCTGCAAATAAAGACTAACGAACTGGAGTCTGCTGTGCTGCTCTTGAATTTTCATGAAGTTAAACAAGGTCTCATCACAGATCATACCTTATTATAGATCCATTCTGTCCATGAGGGTGTTTGGCAGAGTGGCGACACCAATATCAGTCCAAGTGCACGTTCCCTATATTTCAACTGCAAAATAAATGTGAACACTAGGCTTAGATCTGCACAGAAGGGTTTGAGAACTTTCAGAACGCCACAGCATCTATGGCATCATCTCCAGGATGAGGGACCCAAAAACTGAAAAGACCTGTCCTCCTGCCCTCAACACATTCACATGCAGATCCCTACTTTTCAATAGAACTACTGCAACAGAAGGAGTAGAGTGTGACAAATTGAACTGCAAATAGAGAGAAGTCCAGGAGTCTTACTGCAAAATGTGTAAGGATATAAGCTCCACCTGTGACCCCAAGGCCAATAACCTCATCCAACCTACAAAACCAAAAAAACTCATTCAGCAAATTCAGAGCAACCAAAACTGCAGATATTCAACAATCCAAGTGCATGTCTTTGCACTATCCACATCAGAGGTGCTAATATAAGGGGCTATGCCTGGGGAAAAATTGTACAATTCTACCTCTATATCAGGGGCCAAGACAACAGCACCAGAATCCACATTTGTGTTTAGAAGGAAATGGATTTTGACACTCACCCAAAGTAATCTAAGACTTCAGCCACTTGGTCTGCCAGGTCATCCACAGACAACAATGGTTGATCCGCTGGGATTTCAGCAGCACCAGCCTGTGAGCAAGTGACAGGTCAGTATATGTCAAGGGCAACCCTAATGGTTATTCCAGTCTGGACACCTGAATCTGATGGCAGAGACCTACTTTGCTTGCACATATCAATCTGTCTTAAGCCAGATTCCTGCTGCCTTTCATTTTGTGACATGATGCATTCAAGGGACACTGCCATGCCTTGCAGAAGTAGGGTAACAGGTGCAAGGAGCATCTGATGGAACAAGGTGCTGACCTCATGACCTGGTGCATCAACATGGTAAATGCAAAAATTGTGGTACAGCACTGATGATGCCTCAGCACATGAAAAAAGCCCTCCAAAGCATGATACAGCTGCATTTAAAAAAACACTGAAACCAGGTAAATATGTAGTTCTTTGGCCCCACACCTCTCACACTTTGTAATGAATTGAGAACACAAAACACTTGCAAAGAACCCAAGATTTTCCAAACAATGTGGACATGATAATGACTGGATGCTATTTCTTTCCAACAATGCAACTTGTCAATGCATCATGGAGTCGGCCACCACAGAGAAAGCTTCTATGATCTATCCAGGACTCCTCTCAGCTCTTTGCATCCAGTGGTGATGACTCCCAACAAGCTGCTGTGCTTTGAGGAGCAGAAGCACTTGATCAACAAAGATTGGACAGACTAGAGAAGAGTAAGAAGAACTAAAACTCTTACAGTTCAGTCCAACATCCGGGTAAGTGAGCAGGGCAGGCTTGTCTTGATCACCACAAATGACCACCGAGATTGACCCAAGAGCAGTGGGAACATGATGCCTCTGTTTCAAGGAGGAACCACAACAATAATTAGTGCACCTACATGAACAATTCAACTCTCCTTAAAAGTAAAAAGGAAAAATTCAGTGTTCCTGTAATGTGTTCTTCTAGTCATATCATGTCACAGTGTGCATCTCATGTGCCTTTCCTGTGGTACATGACATGAGAGGGTATGGTTTGCTTTCAGATTATGGCACATCGTGCATTCTTGCCCTGGTTCTTTAGGACATGATAGATGAGGAAGACTTATCAATGCATATAACCAGCACTGAAGATGCCACCCTGCCAATGTTAAGGACTACAAAGTAAACTGAGTGCCATTCCTCTTGGAGTCAGAATTGTTATAACATCAGGCATCCTCAAAACTATGATGCACTGAAGGAATGAGGAACTGGAGGTTTGATGAGCATCACCTGCCTATACAATGTACAACCTAGGAAGGAAAGATGCAGTAAGAAGAAGAGTCCTCCATTGGCAGACCGTTGAGAAACTACTAATGGATCGTTGATATACCATTTGGAATAACTAAGAAGAAATCATTCAAGCTTCCAGGCAAGCCGTTGCTATCCTGAAGTTTAATGTCGGCAGCATCCACGTTACAGCACTATCTCTAACTACACCGACACTTGCTTGGAATTCCCAAACCACAGCTACGTTCTCTGGTACAGGGAACTGCACTATACCAAAGTCTACAGGTACCGTCACACAGGCAGCGGATCCGAAGGAAGGGAGAGCGAAGTATATTATAGTATTGAGTATAATGAAGAAGACGCAAGAAACAGAGGGAAGTAGGAGCAGCAGCAGTTGCGCACACAACAGCATTGAGAATGGCTTACCTCGCCTCCCCAGGGCACGAAGTCCACATCCAAGGTAATGACAGTATCTCCTTCCTCCATGAATGACAACAAGAGACGCTTGCAAGACAACACAGCTACCCCAGCCTCGCGCGAGACGTCGAAAGCACGTCCTTCTACAAAGCGAACACCATCAGCATCATCATCCTGCTCCGCTTCGAAATCATCATCCTCCGCGTCATTGCAAAAAACCTGGCTCTCGACCAGGCCACAACATAATACTATAGACCAAACTTCCGTATAAGATCGACCCTGTTGTTCTTGGATCCAAACGTCCCGGAGACGGTACCAGCAGACGCCAAGACCATCAATCAGTTCTTCGAAAAATCGCCACAAATCTGTACAGCCATTGACTCGAATTCACCAGTCTCGAGTGATCTCTGTCCCCTCTCTGACTGTATATCTCTGTATATATCTCTGTATGTCTGTTTCTCTGTCAAGAGAACCCGATGCACATCTATGTGCAAGAACAGCAGGGAGGATCTAATAATCCTGTTACTTTCAAGAAGAAGGCACGTACGTATCAATCAGTTCTGAGACACAAATCACTACAACAGAGGGCTGCAATGACTAGATCACCAATTCACGACAGCTGTAGCTGTATCTCTATTGTCTGTCTGTCTATCTCAGCTTTCTCTCTTTTATCTGTCTGTATGTTGTTCCTGCAGTAGTGTTTTCTTGTGTGTCAAGTAGAGAACCCGATGCACATCATTTCTGAGTCTGCAACAACAGGAAGCGAGTAAAGTAGTAAGTAGTACGAGGATCTAATCCTGTTAGAGCTAATTTAAGCAGGCGCGTGCGCAGGCAGGGCAGGCAGCCAGGCAGGCAGAGACGGCTGGTGTGTACTAAGTAAGTATTGCAGAAATGGCAGTAGCAGCAGCAGCAGCAGCAGTGCACAAGAGAGAAGGAAGTGCAATGGAGTAGTTAGTAGTGACAGGGAGAGAGAGAGAATCCGAGGATGTATTGTAAGAAAACGTGGTCGAGTACGAGAGAGAGACACACACACACACACTCTGCGTGAGTGAGTGTGTGTGTGTGTGTGTGTAGGTCTGGTTGTTTGGCTGTCCGTCTGGCAGCTTGTGACTAATCATTCAGCAGCAACGCTCTTTCAACACAAACAGACAGTGTGTATTTTCCTTGCTTCTTCTTTTTCTCTCTTTCTTTTAACTTTCTTTTTACTTAGCTACTCTACCTAGCCTACTTATTGTTGTTGTTGTTTTGTCATTTTCACAACCAACTAACTTTTAGGTACCTCCTACCCTACCCTACCTTACCACCCTACCTACCTCCCTGCCTGCTTGCCTGCCTGCTTCTCCCTTCCCAGCCTCGGCTGCCCTGATTCCAACTCACATATTTTGTTTTATCTATATTTTGTTTTACTGTTACTAACTTACTGGCAGGTTTTTTCTTTTTTTTTCTTTTCCAATTTTTTCATATTGAGAAATTGGAGACTTTTTTTTCCACCTCCCAATTAGCCATTTTTTTTACACTGGGACCAAAAATAAAATTAAAAATTGCAATTTTTTCACATTGGAGAATCATTTTCCAAAAAAGAAAAAAAAGACAAAATGTAGTCAGATATTTACACTAAAAAACAAAAATGTTTTTGCACATCTTTTCACATAAGAGAATATGAAACGGAATTTTTTTAACATCCTTATATCTTTTTGGCTACCGGCTTGAACCTTGTATAGAAGTGTGGCAATCCCTCTTTTAATTTTTTTGAAATATGGCGATTTTTTTCAAATTTTTTTTGAATTTGCAACAAAAAAAAAGAATAATAATGACATTGGGACAGAAATTCCAAACCCCAGCCCAGGAAATAATCCGCCCGGGAGATTCCTGAAATAAGTGCCCCCAACGCGACTTATTTTTGAGAATGGCCGGCTCCAAGAGTGTTCCATGACATAATGTGCAACAGCAGAAATAAATAAATAAATGTATTCCTATGATCCCAGTGGGAATCTGGCAGGTACCTATGCACTCACTGTGTATCACAAGGAATGAATAAATAAATAAAGGACTCATGGTATTCAGAAAATGAAATGTCTGCTCACACAAATTCACACTCCGTAACATGACTTACAAATTACACTAGAACTTTCTGACCGGTGCTTTACATACCAACTTACCTTCAAAGCTTCAACACTAATTAAATTATTTGTAGAAAAAAGTTGAAATTTTTTTTTAATATTTTTTTCGAAGAAAATTTTTTTTTGTCAAGGAAACTTATTTTTCTACAAACATTCAGAAATATTTTATTTTTCAACATGGAATCTTCAAATTTAATTAATTATTTGACAGACATGTGTTGAAGTTGCCCTTGTACTACGGAATCTATTTAGCCTTCACATGTTGTCAGCAGTGTTTTTTCCATCAAATTTTGTTCTTTTTCAATAGTAAAAAGTTGGGAAATTTTTTGGAAATTTTTTTTCAACTATGAATTTAACTAATTCTGCTTCTTCTTCTTCTTCTCTTTAAAATTTTGTCAAATTTTCGAGATTGAAAATTGAAGAAAAACCCCAGTTGCCACCCAATCTAGGAAAGAACCATTTTGGGTTGTCTGCGGTGTCCATTTGCTTGGCTGCCAGTTAAGTGATTGAATTTAGTGGTTTTTGTCACTTCGTTGCTCTAGTTTTCGGCTGGACCCCCACACCCCCTCCCCAAATTTGCCCCTTCTCTAATGTTCTCATTGCACATGCTTATGGATGGTTTTAGGGGGTCGTGACTAAATATGTAGCAAACTTGTTTGAATCCTTGATAGCCCAAACATTTGAAAGATTTAGAATTGTTTTCTCAAAGCGGATAGATAGACAGACAGGGCCTCACATAGGATTTTATGTGCTAGACTGAGGAAAATATATATTGGATTTTGCCAAGTTAGTATACCCTGGGTAAGCGATTAGGGCAAGCCCGTGGTGTGCTCTTGGCAGAATTCGTCATATATTATCTGCACTTTGCTGTTAAGAGTATCCCCATAGGTTCTCAATAAGTGACCCTGAACACTAAAATTGGATGAAGAAAGTCAAAAATGCCAGTTTAACCCAAGACAATGGCTTTGCACCTGCAAATGTACTCACTTTGCTGAGGCTGCTAAAAGCCGCAGAAAACCTGTGCAGTTGCTAGAGAAGAGTGTAATAAATATCATCCGACTGGTGTCCCCTGTTTTTGATTGGCCAAACATAATGATTGGTGGAGGTGGTTTGCTATTAGTAGCTTACACCTATTTGCAGTCACAGTTTCAGTTTTATGGGTGAGGTTGCACAAAGGAAAAAACTAAACTTGGATGTGAGAAATACTTTTGCAGGGTGACATACTAATCACTGGTGGGGATAGTCTAAGTCAGAAAATGCTGTGTAGCGTAGGGTAAAGCCTCTGTGTGAGGCGTTCCTAAAATGAGGGGCTGAGAAGAAGGTGATAGCCCAATCTAGCCCCACATTTTTGGGAACATCCCTAATGCATGGGCTTTACCCTTTACTCAAATGTAGATCAGGACGCATATGAGGGGAGGTCCTATACATATCTAGATCATGAGGCATAAGAGGGGAGGACTCTTATGCCTATCTATAGATGTAAGTAGTTACAAAAACCCTCGATCAGTTAAAAGAGTAGACATAAGATCTCTTCTTCTTTAAAGATGGAATTAAGAATAAACAATTAGAATAAATTAACCCTAATGCTATCCCATTCAAAAAAAAAAAAATTTAAACGGAGTTGGCAAGTGCCATGTCATTGGGTTTAAGGGGGGTTTATTGTTTGGCCGGAACTTATCTAGGAATAAGTATCATTAATTTTCTCGCATTTGGCTTCAAGTTAGGAAGAAATGAGAAGGTTAATTTGACCCCTTGATTTCAAAGGACTAAAGTACTCCCCTGAGTCCAATTAAGCTCCATTCCAAAGAATTCTAATGTTGTTCTTCGTGACTTTAATCTCCACATTTCTTGGATTCTGAACATCTGCTTTGCAGAACCATTTCATCATTTTGCTCCATTTTTTTCAATGTAGTTTTTCTTGTATGCAGTTCTTCAATTTAATTGAAGTGATGGAATGTAGAATGCATTTTCACAGTCTAATTTTTTTTAATCCTAAGTCTTGGCTTCTCAAATTAGATTTAAATTTATCTCATTAATTTCTTAATTTTATCCTTTTATGTGAACAGCAGAGGGGTTAACTTTAACCATTTTAACCTCCAAATCAAGATAGGGTTAAATGGAATAAGAATATAGCTACCAACCCTTGGTGGGAATCAAGCTTGAGAGGTATTCAAGATAAGGTCTCCCCCCCTCCCCCAATACACTAGGAAATTTCTTGGAGTCCATTTAAGTATGGCACAAAACCAAACCAGGTCCATTAGCTGTATTTTGTATGTTTTTGTTCAATTCCAGGAACCGGAGCATGAACCCATGCATTCTGGTGGTACTGTACTCAGGTTACATTGTTACCAATTCTTTGTTTCAATGCAGGGAATTCATGTGGGAAATTCATGCGGATAAACTCAACTCACAAACTCCAATTCAAAATACGGAATAATTACCCACAATGATAGGAATGATAGGAAGTTGCTCATTCTGTAATGGTTTTGCCTTTCATGGCAGGTTCAAACAAAATCATGAGAAATGATGAATTTGGTGTACCATGGGCTGAGTATTAAGTTGGAGTAGTATAGTGTGATTTATATTAATTAGTTGTGGGGACCCCAAAAATTTTGGGTGAACGGCCTCTTTGATTGGCCCATCAACAGAAAATATAATCAAACTTTCAGCACTCCCAAAATATACATATTGTAGTCTTCTCCTTTGGGCTACCTATGTATTTGGCAAGAGGAGAACTTTGGGCAAAGGTTATGGGGTAAAGTGTGGTGCTGTTGGGAATACATTGGGAACCTATCAAGAACTTAGGGAACATAAAAATTTATCATTGGGAACGTTGTTGAAACATGATGGAAACCTTATAGAAGGAACACCAAATTCCCAAAAGTCCCATCCCTTCCTACCTCAAATGAGAAAAAAAAACCTAAGCCTCTTGGGTGCATGTTGCCTCGCCTCATTGGCTAGGTAGGATTTATATTTGTAAATTGTGTTGGTCACATTTTTGGCCTAAACTAAGGGCATGAATTGTGGGGACATAGTGTAGGGTAGGAGAACGAGGCTGTTCAGGTGAATTTCCTGATTCTCACTTCTTTGCTTCATCCAATTAATGTGATCCAGATTGTTTTACAGGAACTGGTGGGGATGCTCTAAACCACTTACACTCACGGTTACCGGCCCTTGAGTATAGAGAGCTTATGGAGCTTACAACCACATTGCCCTCAATGGGAAGCAATACGCTAATACATGAAGACCTGGTTGAAAATTTCTTGATCATAGAGGATGGCATGTGACCACGTGTGTCATAGGGTTTTAAACCCTAAACACCCTAAACCCTAAACCTGGACAGCCTAAGCTAGTACCTTATGCCTAGGGTCATCCATCTTTGGGCCCTTTTAATTTGTAAGGCAATGCAATTTTACGCAAGGTAAGGCCCTCAGATAAGTTGTGATGCCAAAATTCTGCAATCAATAGAGCCACAACCACAACAACACTACAACCCCAAAACAACAAGGAGAACAACTTTGGGTGGGTAATGAGTGCAGGATGTGTGAAAGCCACTACTATCCATGCAAAGCTTGCCTATATTTTCACAATTCAAATGATTGTGTCAAATTTTGCACAAGTCTTTGTGCACCACTCATTATTAGCATCTCCCTCATGCTTGATTGAGTGTTGAGGAAGCCTGCAATTTCTTTGCTGCAATAGTGTTAGGTTTGTTCTTTGGCCCCTCCCTTTGTTACTAGCCAAGAAAATCCTCACTTGGGGTGTATGCTTGGGCTTGGGGGTGTTCATTAGGAGGTCGGGAAGAGGCCTCCTCATCCTGTGAAGTTGCATTCTTCAGATATTTTGGTTTTTCACAGAATTTACATGCAATTGCATGAACTTGCCTCCACATTCACCATCATTCATTTCTGTATTCATTTCCGTATCATTGCATGTTATTTGCCCATGCTCCTAGTATGTTCATCTCTTTCTCTAATGAATGGGTTGTCCTTGTCAACTCCCCACAACTCCCTACCCCACCCACCAACCCATTTTCTCAAGGCAAATACTCTCATTGCTTACGTACATTTTACTTATATAATTTTTTTGGTAGGTGAAATTGGTTTAGGGTAATGGGGGATGTGTGTTGTCATGTATAAGAGTATAATACATCACTTGGGTACAACTTGTTACAAGCTTCATTTCTTTTTGGCTTGAGATGTGTAGGCTAGTACTTTTAGCCCCCTAACATTGCATATGCTCATAGTTGTTCTTTTTCCCTAGGCTGCCCTTTGCCCATTTTTTTTCACCTTGGCATTTCTAGACATGTTTTGAGTCTATGTCAAACATGTTTTGGGCATGTTACAGGTGCTAGGGGGTATGTAACATGCTACAAGTTCCTTGGTGCACGCTATCTGCCCCTTGGTAACTGTAACATGGGACATTATGGGTGCAAAACAGGACAAGGTGAAAAAAAAATAGGGCAAACGGCAGACCAAGGAGAAAGAATTGAAGCAGTGTTCTTGTGCTGACTCTTGTAACAATCATGGGCAAGTGTAATGATAGGAATATTCGCCTTGCATCGGGTTCAGACTTGCAAGGGTTGTTTTCAGTTGATAAAAGCCTTTTGAAACAAAATTAGGTTTGGGCCTCAAAACAAAAAGCTCACACATTTGCAAACACAAATCGTGGAAGTTGAACTTCCTCCTTTAGGTAGGATCATGTAGAAGTTTAAGGTTTTGTCTTGAAGGATACACAAAATGGAATTCAGTACATGTTCTTTATGGGGATAGTTCACCAAGTTCACAAAAGTTTCCTTTTCCAACACATGAATGAATACTTAAAATCTCATCCAAACCTAGGGCTTCCTTTAATCACTTAACACTCATGGTTCTAAAATAACTCACTCCTAACTCAAAACAAGGATTTGTCCAAACCTGTCTATGACTTTTTGCAATTTTGTGATTCTTTTCTCAGAAAACATTTTTGAATGTCTTTCTTCAGCAAAGGTTGTCACCTTTTGTGAAATCAAAAAACATTATACTAAATTAAACAACCAAACAAACAAACACTAATTGAAATGGATCAAATTTAACCTTATAAGCAACTTGAAGAAGGAGTTATCTGTTATCCCCCACATCAACAGGGGGTATTTTCTTGTCCTAAGTTTGCAAACCAAATCATAGTCTTTTGTCTTTCTTTATGATCTTGTACAACATTTTGGTGTGAAAAAAAAAACTTTTTTCTGGAGGTGTGTTCCCCCAAACTATTTTCACTTGGTTTTAGAATTGCAACTGCATGATGTTTAATGGGTTTGTTGTCTGTTCATGAGTTCCTCAACAAAATATTACCTCATTCATTAATTGCCATTCCAACACAATTTCAAAGTCAAATCCAAAATATTGTCACATTCCTTTCATCCATGAATTGCTTTACTTCTTCTTCCACAAATATCCCTAATAGGTCCACTTCTGCACATTGGGTGAAATAATTTCCTGACAACACAATGGACTATGATCATTTTGGACAGACAGGAAAAAGGGTTCAAAACATTTAGTGTATGAATTTTATTATTCATCATGTTTGGAGCATACAAGGCCAACCTACTTCAGTGCTCACTTATGTGTACAAACTTTTAAACTTTTAACAAAATGAATCATTACATTCTCAACGTCAAGTTGAGACTTGAAGTTGAGTTGAGCGCCTAACATGTTTTTTTTAGTTCGAAATGGGTTCCCCCAATAATTTCAAAGATTCAAGCGTGCAAAGGCCATAAGGTAATCCTCACACCTTACTCTAGAATTCTTATTGACCTTATTTTCCCTTATATGATACCTAGATGTTAGAATCTATAAATAATGGACAATAGTTCCTTTCACACAATTATAAAATGTGAAATTATAGGTGTACCATATCATTGCCCTTTCTACATTTTCAAACGATCCTACAATTTTATTTTTATTTTTTTCTGATGGACTTAAACTTGAGTCCATATAGATCATTGCCTTCTGCAGATTTTTCTTTTTCCATGAGTTTGATAGTGGTTGGTCATTTTTGGTATTCCACTTCTTATCATGATGTACCTACCAAGTATCAAGTACCACATCCAATTGCATATGGAAAAAATTTACGATGACACAGATTTTTATGTTTTGACCTTTGTCTCCACATCGGTGTTTCTAGGTTTGATAGCCCAAATTCCTTTGTTGTAGGGGAAATTTTGCACTATCAACTATGCTTGGAAATTACCTTTACAAGATGAATAAGGGAGTGAAATTCGTATGAAATTCATATGGTTCATTCATGCCCTACCTTCTAGTTGGTTGGGTTAATAACACAAAAAGCACTCATAGAAATTTCCTAAGTGTATTTGCATCACACCTTATAGCCATGAATATCCCTCCTCTTTTCTAGGAGGGATCTTATGCCTATAAGTAGGTGTAATATCCCTCCCACTTCTGAAGGAGTATGGGTAAGATTCCTCCCCTCCTTCACATGGTAATCTATATATGTTTTGGTTAAGAGAACACTGACCTCATATTTTAGGATGGTAGCCCATAGACGGTGAAATTTTCTCTCCCAAAATGTGGAGCTGGACTTGTCCTAGGCCCCTTATTTTGGGAATGCCCTCACACTAGGGCTTTCGTCTACACAAAGTTCTTGAGACACCATACATCTCCACATCCTTTGGACACAAAAACAACTAGTCATTGAACATGGTGCCTCCCCCGCCCCCCCACCTTCACACTCTTCCACCTCTTGAACATCTTTTGGTTTAATTGTCTAGAGACTAGAAGGTGTCAAGTCTTGTGTCCTTTCTTACCTTTCATTTATTTTTAAATGTTTCTTGTAATACATTCCCTTTCAAACACAACAATTTGTCACACTATACACTTGTGCAATTTTAACTTGACAACCTTTATACTTTCAATCCAAAAGGTTGGAAAATGGAAATAAACATTGAACTTTGTTGGACCCTTAGTTTTCACTAGGTTTAGATTTCTAAATTACAAACAAATTTGGTGATGTTGCATCCAAACATATTTCCACATCACAACCTCATGAATACATCAATTATTGTGTATTTGTTTATTTTTGTTACAAACTTCAAGGTATAAATTATTTCTGAAATTAAATTTGGTTTTTTAGAAATAAATTAAAATATCACAACAAGCTCTTTCAATTCAATAATTTTGGAAATTTCACTTTACATTATTATATTTAAATATGCTTTATTATTGCCAAAATGGACATAATTATGTTTTATGTTTACTTGTGGGAGTTACTGAATGTTTAAAAATAATGATTCATTTTCCTATAATTAAAAAACAGGCCATGAACACATACATGTTGATGCAAAAACTTTCGTGCTTATGGCTTGTGTAAGAAAACAATAAGAAAAACGACAATTCAAACCAGCTTAGGCCACTTCCCAAATGACAAATTTAGGCCACTTTCCAAGCGAATTTAGCACAAGTATGATGATGCATAAGGTACACCAAACTTTGTAAGTCCAAGAGTTAAAGGTGTCTTCACCATTGTGTGCATGCAAACAATTATGCCATATACTACAATCTTCAAAAGGCCTGCCTCCCCCATACACATAGGTGTGTAGCATAATTATACATACTTACTTCCAGTTGGCAACTATCCGGTTGCACCCATACGTACCTATGCAGGAGACGCATATACTTTGTAGTGCAAAGTTGTACCCATTCCATGTAACTGGAATGGGGAAAGCAAGTGCTACCTATGTACTTGAAACAACTTATCCAAAATGAAGGAAGTTGTTAAAAAAATTATGACTGGATTTGAATGGGTTTAAATGGGCTACTGAATGTTGTCGCAATAAAATATTGACGTACCTTGGCCCAAGTGTTGCAATAAAAGATGCATGTTTAATACAAATGAGTGTGATCTTTATGTGGGGGTGGTGAAGAAGCTTGTGAGTTGTGAAAGTTGGAGGGGGAGAATATAGCATTGTGTCATTTTCATGAGAATGACAATATATTGTAATACCATTACCATTTTGGCATAAATTAAATTATTTTCATTTTGTCAAAATTTTGAAATTTTATTTATTATTTGTGTCAAAATTTTAATAAAATCAAACATTCAATTGTAGAGTTTTCAACCACATACGTTGTATGATAATGACTTAAAACTAGGGCAATTTAAATGCATTAAACTGTTTCATAACATTGACAAGATCCTGTTTATTATTTTGTATAACCATTAACTGCTGAAAATTTCAGAATTAAAAAATCAAATGTCGAAATTAAGATTTCAAATTTAATTAATTACTCGACAGTTTGCTGCCGAAATGATAAAAGTTCTATGCTAGTAAAATACAGCCATGGAATCGGACCCATGTTTTGTTATTAGTGGACGGGTGAGGAATACATGTTCTATATATCCTGACTGCCACACTCTTCTGCTGCTGCTGCTGTTGCTCCACTATCAATAATCCAACTATAACATACGCGAGACCTCCATAGGCTGTCAACTCTTTGTTTGATGAACTGGCAAATTTGTCCTCCAGTGGACAACTTCTACAAACCCTAATAAATCCCAACACCTCCCCCCGCCCTTTCAAAGCTTTATCCCATCCCTGCAACCAAATCAGACAGCTCAACAAAGAATTTCCCATCACAGCACACACAAGCACAGCCAGTGAAATCTGTGTCCTGAAAGTGTCCAGGCAATCCCCTTGTAATTAAAGTAAAATAAATAGGTACTCAATGTACCCTCTTGACTCATAACTCTTTAATTCATTCTCTCTCTATCTAGGGTTTTTTTGGTAGAATTGAGTCAACTGACTGACCCCACAAACGCACCATCATGGATGGATGGATGGATAGACTTTTTTTCATTGGGTTTTGGTTCCCTTAATCTGACATTCCATAGCTGAGGGTTGTGAAAATTTTGGTTCCCAAGGGTTGTTCTAAAATTTTGGTTCATCCAACTGGATGGCCTCAAAATGGGAAAAGGGTATTGGTATGTGCATGGATCACCCCAGATCACACTAGCCTGGCATGTGGACCTTGGGGCTAAAGAGACACAACCAAACCATAAGGCGAAACAACCCTTTTTAATCATGATTTTGAGAGAATGCATGAGAGGGGACATATTCCAACAAATGGGGTCGTGTTTGGAACTAAAGATATCCTGAGGGCACCATTCAGTGATAAAAGCTTTGCTTTGCATAAACAGGTCACTGACCAATTTCTTTTGGTCTATTTTGTGATGTAGCCAAAGTGGTGAGCAATCATATGAAGATGTAGCCAAATTTGGCTTTAAACCATAAATGAAAGTACAAAAATTCAGATGTCCCTATATATTTCTGGCTACCTACTTTAACAAAGTATAGAAATCTGATGGTTTTTCCTAATTTAAAAAATTCTGGTAAATGAAAATATAAGTTACATATTGTTGCTAGGGCATTCCTTCTAGTATACAGGCCTACATCTGGTATAACACTGGTACCAAGGATCCTACCAGTCTGGTACGAGCTGAGACCATAACAACCTTAGATCAGTATCATTCTGGAAGGTACCTACTTGAGGTAATACCAGCCTTCTACCAGTTTGATATCAGTCTCAATATCAAGTATATACTATGTAGGTACTAGGTACCTGCCTCATACCAGCCAAAAATCAGTCTTGGACCCCATACCAGAACCAGACTGGTATGAAAGCTTTTTAAAGTACTCAATACCAGTAGTACCACGCCTGGTATGAAAAACAACACAAAACAAAAGCCCCTGACACCAGGACCGGCTGGTATATTCAAATGTGAATACCAGACCAACACTGGACATTATGGTATACAAAAAATCCTAGATATAAACTCGTATTTCATCTTTTCCGGTAAAACATATTGATGTTTTGCCTTTGCTGTTTAGGGCAATTATATGGGGGCACTGGTCATGTGCCGGGCATTATACTCAGTAAGGCCCCTTGAGATGTAAGGGATTATGCTTGTAAGGCCTCTTTGACCGCTTGCTTTTTTATTTTTTAATAATAATCTCAATAGGTATTATGCAAAGTAATAAGGCCCCTATTTGGGGGCCTTCCAAAGGGGAGCTCTTTCCTGTCTTAATTATCCTTTCGGAAGTGGAAAGTGGGGTAAAAAAATCCAATAAAAACTGATGGCCAAAACCATCACACAGAAGACAAAAAAGAAGGCCAAAGAAAGGCCAAAAGATGCGCAGCCCACAGGAATCAAAGAAGGGAGGGAGCTAGTCCCTTTCATGGTAGGATGCTATCTTGCCCACATCCTTTCTAATGTCACTGGCATGCAAACCATGAGATCTAATAACGATAGGAGGTCTAAAACAAGCATCTGCTACCAATGCAATCTTCCTCTCTATAATAAAGGCTAGAGCACACTAAAAAGCAATATTAACATGTTCCCTGAAAATTTGAATCTAAATTTTTTTTTTTAAAAATTAGATTGTCTGTCATGGAAAAGATGAGCACACTCCCTAATGAAACAATTCATGTCACGCCTAAATATGTATACACCTCCATGACCATCAAAATAAGATGGTGCCTCTTATTAAGCCCTTTATACCAATGGATCTTAGCAATGACGCTAAGTTCCACAACTCCACCACAAAAAAGTTATAAATTTTCAGGTCTCAACCATACCTAAAAGATTTTATCATCAAGATGCTGTAATTATAAGTCTTTTAATTGAAGGTGTGAGATTTTTTTAATATTAGTAATTAAAAAATCAAGGATACCCATCTTTGATTTCTCTTCTTCAATCACACTTCTATGGACGCATTTTAGAGACTCTCCATTGTCAGATTCCCAGCTCATTTCATCATTTCCTGTTCAATTGATTTCCACAATTTCAGGGGGTAATATTTTACTATGAAAAACCCAGGACTGAACAAAAAGCCTGGAGACAAAAGGAGTTATTTACCATCCAATAAAATAATGGTGAGAAATTGAACCTTTTTGACAAAAGAAACTTCAAGACCATAGGGACATTGGAAGAAGCAATTGCATGTACCATCATTGGACACACAATTACACACACACACACACCCACCCCTCCTCTTATTTTTTAACTCAAGCACATGCAAAGAAAAAATAAATTAGCATTTTTTCTCCTACAGTACCTTACCCTTGTACATGAAATGACTCATACATAGCTCACCCATTTCACCCATTCATAACAATGGGTGAAACTGAACAGACCTTTATCAGTTAATTCATAGGGATATGTATTCATGCAGAGGGGTGGGGAGGGGGGCAAATTAAACACCCTACTGAACACCACATCTTTTATAATTGAACAGTTCTTCCCATGCTGTAGAAGAAGTGATAAAGCACCACTCTGTACCATGATCCGCTATGAATAATAAGTTAGCCAAAAACCTTGACTATGAACTCATCATATGCCAAATCAACTGCATCCCAAAAACTTTGACAGCTCTTTGTCTTCATTTTTTGGAGTACAGTTATTTTCATAATTGAGTGAAGATAGCATTGCAGAGCACCTAGTAGAAGTACTCTCTCTAACATATTAATTGAATAATAATGATGATGATAACAATAATAATAATAATAATACACTCTGTAAGATGGACCCACCTCCTTCTGGACTCCAGTTCCAGGTCCAGTTCTTCACACACAAAAAATCTGGTTCTGGTTTTGATTCTGAAGACTTCCCCCAGTTCAAGTTCAGTTCTTACTAACCCAGACTGGAACCAGTGGTTAACTTCTGGTTAACCTCCAGTACTAGTCACTTCTTTTGCAAAAATATTTATCTGGGGTCTGATTTTGGTTCCACATAATAAATAGAACTGGGAACCCAGTTCCAGGTCTGATTCCTTAAAAATAAAATTCAATTCCTTTTCCAGTTGTGAAAATCAGACCCAGTTCCAGTTCAGTTCTTACTAACCAGAACTGGACCCAGTGGTTCTTAGTTCTTACCTGCTTACATGCCTAACACTAGTTTCTTCCTACTTCATAAAGCAAATGTTTGTTTTTGAACCAAAACCTGAAACAAATAACAACTAGTGTGGCCTATGCTGTTGGCCCAATGTAAACATGATCGGTAACTGCACCAAGTGTGAAGACCTCAATTATAGAATTCAACTGTGGAAAAAAAATGTTTTAAATTTTCAATGAATTTCTCATCATAAAAATTACTCAAAATTCAATATCACTCTCACCTTAAGTCTAAAATATACGAAAATATCTCCAAGAAATCCCCCTCATCAAGGGCTTTCTACCAATACCAAGAGATTTCCCCATTTTCTCTATAAAAAACTTCAAACATCAATTTTTATTTTTTTGAATCTTCAATGACAAAAATTGCTCAATATTCAATAATTCTTGAACCAGAATTCTAAGCATTACCAAACCAACCCAGTGCACCCCACTGATCAAGAGCTTTCCAAGGATACCAAGAACACAAAAGAGGGCACCATGCTTTGGGAGGACTCAATGTGAATAGACAAATTACCTTCCTCAATAGAGAGATTTATTTTAAATTATTTAAATTTGATATATAGGTTGCGTTTGCTCTCCATAGAGTGTTCTAAAAATCAACCTCTACTACTACTTTACTAATTCCCATTGAGGAAAAAGGGACAGAGCCCCTCACCCCCCTCCATAATTGTTTATGAAGGAGCCAAGCATTAGGTCTGACAGGATGAATGAAAACACATGTGGGGTTGGGCTACAAAGACACTTTGTGAAGACACTTTGTGACTGCTTATTAGGCTACTCCTGTCAGGCCTTGTGAACTTAGCAGCACATCTCTCCACGCTGATTATGCCAGAATTGTCGTGGTGGTGTGTGAGAGGGGAAAAAGCTAGGCTGGCAACTAGCCCATTATGAGCTGGCCTTGGCGGCCCCCAGGGAAAAACCACAAGTTTCTAACGCCTCCTCCTCCTTATTACTAGCCTACTTATTCTCCACAAGGGTAGACCCAGAGTTACTTGCCCCTTTTTTTGGCCTATTTGTTGGGCCCTGCCCCCACAGGGACTATCGCATTGGATCCAACTTTTGGAAGTTTTACCTTATTAAAATCGTTTTCACATTAGGCAAACCGGTTTCTTTAGTGAAAGTGTTTAGACTGTTTTTTAGATTGGAACGGATTTTTTTGTTGTTCAGAGTGTGGATATAGTAGGTAGGTAGATGTACAACATCTTATCTATTGGCAGGGCCAGTGTGTTTGTGATGCCTTGTTGGCTTTGCATACCAAGAAGAGACTATGCATTGGTGTAAGATTTGGGCATAAAAATTTGGCTCAAACTTCACCCACTGTGTGAGTGACATTTGGAGTATTATGTGTGCATATGATGAATTGGCATGTTTCATAATTTTTCATGCACCTCAATGAGAAGTTCTAAATTCAGTAAGTGAGATTTCAAACTGAAATCTTGCCATAATTTCTTGCCATTATGCAATGACCTACTTCTTTAACTGCCACTTTGGAAATGATCTTTGTGTTCCATGTGCCATCACAATATATTTCCATTTTATTTTTAGTTTTTCGGGTAAAATGATTTCCACTATCCATGGACAACCAAAATTATTTAGTTAGTTTTGCCGTCTTTTCTCATGAAACCAAATGAAAGGATAAATAAAATGAACTAAACAAAACCATAGTGTAATGAATTAACATTCGTTCTTGAGTTTATTCTTACCTCCTGACCAATGTTTTTTATCTTTTTTTTTTGGAGTAGGAATAGGTGATGGGCATCCCAAGGTAGATTTATTGGCAAGAATTTTTGGAAATTTGTCTAGATTTTTCTCTAAACAACAGAAAAATGGCAACCTGCTTTTGGGGATAGTCGACAGGTGGTGGCATTTTTTTGAAAACAAAAATTTCTATAGTTTTTTTGTGTGAATTTTATGAAAAATCAGGCATGTGCAACAACATATTCCAGTTTTACTTTTCTTTTTTTTTAGGGGGCACAGTAACCTAATTTGTAATGTGCTCAGTTAACGTGCTTAACTGTGTACTCTTTTCCCTAGTGCCATTTATTGTGTTTAATTAGGACAAGTCCCCAAAAACAACCTTGTTTGATTTTCAATAATACATCATTTCATCACTTCCCATTTGCCCCATTTGAGAACAAATGGCTATCTCTTGAACACAAGCCAAATACTCATTTTACCTAGTATGTACATGCCTTTTTTTACCTAGATAGGTAGTTAGGACATTTACTTAGCTAGATATGTAGGTAGGTAAGCCATCTACCTAGGTATCTAGGTAAATAGGTAGGCCATCTACCTAAGTAGGCAGGTAAGTAGATAGGTCAGAATCTACCTACCTAAATGGGTAGGTATGTAGGACATGGGCCATCTACCTAGGTAGATAAGCATGTAGCATGTAATTATGGCAATTACCTAAGTAGGCATGTAAATAGGTAGGCCAAAATTGACCTACATAAATGGGTAGGTATTTAAGTAGGCCATACCAAGGTAAGTGGATAGATATGTAAATAAGTCATGTACTTAAGTAGGTAGGTGTGCAAATCATTAACTTAAGTAGGTGGGTCTATAGGACATCTACCTAGGCAATTGGGTAAGGTAGGTACTTCATCTACCTATGTAGGTAGGTATATGCATAGCCCATCTACCTAGGTAGGCAAATAGGTGGATAGGTATGTATATAGGCCATTTAGGTAGGTAGGTAGGTAGGTAATGATATATTTACCTAGGTGCTTATGTAAATTAGTAGGTAGATAGGTAGCCAATCTATTTATCTAGGTGCTTATGTAGATAAATAGGTCATCTACCTACTTACTACCTATATATCTATCTTTGTGATTACCTTTATAACTCTATGTGTTCAAAAAGATGTGAAATAAATAAGTTGACAAAGTTTATCACCTTATAATGGTGAGGTGCAATGGTTAAAGATTCAGTTTATCTTCATGGAGGTGAGGATTTTAAATCCTTATACTTGCACCTTAGGAGTTATTTAGGTTAAGCAGGATAGGGTAAACTAAGCTAGGTTAGGTTCGGTAGGCCTAGCAACTTAAGCTAAGGTATGCATATTTTATATATTTATCTATTATTTTACCTAAGTAGCTAGGAGGTATTTAACCTAATAGCTTAGACTAGGGCGGTAGGCATAAGAAGCTAAAGTAGGTTAGGACATTTCGTATCATTCAACTATCCATAAAGTAGTTCCAAAGTCAAGTTCCATGTAAACTACATAGGGTCCACATCATACTCATGTTCATCCATGGTAATGGATGAAAAAATGGATGATAATCACAAGAATTTGTGACTTTCATGCCACATGATGTCTTTTGCAACTAGTTGTCCATTGGCATTTGTCTTAGGCGACTAAAGCATTTTGTGGTTGTAAATGTTCACTATGACTAAAATTCAATTGCAAATTGAATCATTATTTTTCAAATTTCTTTTAATGTTAGTCAACCCCAATGACCCTAATGTTATTGGAAAGAAATGACCGACAATATGGGAAGAGAATCAAGACCCAAATTTATTTGTCTTAGGTGGACAACACAATCGAAGTTATAAAGGTAAATTGACCTTTTTTTATTTTCATTAAATTCAGTATTCTTCCATAATTGATGAAAGAAAATATATTCATATTCATATGTGAATTTTAGGTGATATTTCCAATAGAGGGGGTTTCAAAAGAGATTTTTTTTAATTATTCAAATTTTCAAATTATTGTTGTATGGAGTGAAAATTTCATGAAATTATGCAACTTGTCATCTATCTTCAACAACCCACACACTATCAAGCAAATTGTGCTTACATATCAAGAATGCCTCCAACATGCTTGGTAGATCTAAATTGAATACAAATGTCCAATCAAGGATATTGATTTCAATCATAAGAAGAACAACACATACAAGGTAAAATTATTACGTGGCATAGAATACATCTAGAAAGTAATCTCAATTTCTCATTTTTAATACCTTTTCAATCTCTTGTGAATGCTGACTAATGAGTTTCAATTTGATGTTTGTTGCAAGATTTTGAAAATATGCTCCCGATAACCTTTGGAATAAGGTCAATCAAAAAATGCCTTACAATTTTGTTATTATTATATAACACATATGGAATGAGGGAAAAAGTTCTTTTCAAATAGGAAAAGGGAAATATTTTGGACGGGACAAATTAGTTTCCAAAATCAAAACCCACAACAATTGGAAAATCAACATTTAATTAGGACTTCAAGAATCTCATTTAGTGTCACTTGTAGAATGTAGGCTTGAATTAGAACATCATTTTGTGGGATCAATAAACAAACTTTGTCAAAGCACCAAATTTAAAATTGGTGTCAGAATTTTGTTGGGATTACATAAGTACCAAAAAATCCATCACAAAATTATGGTCCTTCATCTACACCCTCATCAATAAATTCTATGTCATGGTTAATGAATAATTAGCGTGAAACAAAAATAAAGAATAAATATGAGGACGCCTTTTTTGCTCTTCTAAACAATGAGTTCAATGAGAAGTTCTACAAGTCAAAAATAAAACTAAATCCATCAAAAGATCCTCCACCGCAAGAGTTTATTGATGTGATTTAATGATGGATAGAAAACACAAACTTGAACACCATTAAAGGTGAAATGATCCTTCTAGACACACATTACAAGCATGCAACCCTTCCTAATTTGGATGACTCTAAATGTAGTTCATAGTAATGCAAGCATGAATAAGTTACTAATGGAAAATGTTTCTTCAACAATTGTTGTGGTGTTGACAAGCCATACCATGTTAGATGAGTTTCATGCTTGGAAGGGTCAAAATTGGGAGTGTTCACTTTTTAGCCTTCTCAACATTAAGGTCATTTCCAAGTTTATAGTTTTTATGTGATTAAGAAACATTTTTGCATTTGTTTTGAACAATCCACAAATATCAATTCTTTGTGAAATTCCAAATGGCATTTGGGATGTATATAACAATTGAGACAAAGGTGTCATTTTGAAAGGACACATGAATCATGAGACTTCATGTACTCTTTTATGGCTATTTTTTTTAAACCCAAATTAGGATAAATGTGAAAAAAGATTTGCTAGAGTCAAAAAAATTTCATGCCTTAGTTAAAAGTTGTAATGTGCCCTTTTAAAAAGATTGTAAATTTCCCCCCTATGAAATAAGCCCTGAGGTGTTAAGGAATTTTTTAGATCCAATCCTTCATAAAGACTTGGGCTACCTTAGTGTATATGGAAAAAAAGTTTTAATTCACCTTTGTTTGGTAATAAATTTTTCCATTCGAATTTTTTAATTATGTTGTGGTGGTTTATAATTTTGAGACCTTTTTATAATCTTAATTCCCTTTGCACATTGTAAGAAAAAAAATGTGAATTTTTTGACCCCATTTCTGAAGATGTAGGAACCATTGTAAAAAAGATTGCATTAATTTGTTTTTGTATACTTTCCACATGTCTAACTCCATTGAAAGAATGATGACCTAAGTAGGAAGTTGATGAAGAGGTCTTGGAATTGATTTGCAAATGATTCATTCACCTTTACTAATGTGAGCCCTCTCCATGTTATTTTTTACCTAAATTGAATTCTTGTGACAATATGCTTTGGAATGGTTTAAAATACAAGGCCTTTGACTTGACACTAAAAAACCTCTTGTTTCCATCTCACACTCTTGTTTTAGATTGAAGGAATTCCTTAAAAGATGTGTAGTATAATTCATCATGTATATATGATCCTCAACCCAATGCCACAACATCAATAATTATTTGGATAAAATTTATAGCATGAAACAAAAATTACTATCAATTTGTCATGTGGATATTTGGCCAAAAGTCCTATAAACAAAATGTTCATTCTTGTTAGCAAATTTTGACAAGCACATTTTCATAATAATCTTGACATTTTTTTTAATAAACATTGTGACACATTGATAATACATTGTTTGTACATGATATGCCTCCCAAAAGTATGTTTAATAAATTATTTAATGCCATTTTCTTGGTGTCATTTCACAATTCTTATAAGGAAGATAGTTATTTGTTAAATATTGTTCTCCCTTACTTAAAACCTTTTCATCATTCCAAATTTGGTGTTCCCAAGAAAACAATCCCTTTGGTAGTATTGAAGTAATAGTTGTTGTGAACCTCAATACAAAATGCTATTTGAACCTTGCACTAATAGATCACATGATGCATGATATTGTAAAAATGAAAACTTGAAAAAAAATAGGATCAAATTTATTTTTTATTTTTGATTGCATTATTTAATTTTTTATTATTCTTTTTTTTAATTTGGAGCATTGAAATATGCGACTTCTCCTTTTTCAAAAATCATTAGAGTCAATCAATAAAAAGTGATTTTCCAAGTGTTGGATCCTTCTATCTTTAATGCTTACACTTTCAACATCCTTTTGACTTGATGGCCATTATATTGAACTTCATACTTATTTTTTCCTATTACCACTAGGTGTTTCTTTTCATATTTTTTGTCCTCTATAAATAAAACCACATAGTGGCTACCATATGTTTTCTTTCCATAATTTCGTCCATATATAATCAAAACCACATGGCGGCCACCAAATGTTTTCTCTTTGTATTTTCAACCCTTTACATTGGAAAACCATATGGTGCCCACTGTGTGATATTTGATATGTTTTGAATCCAATGGACCATCAATGTGATTAATTTTATTTGATTGTACTTATGGATGTTCAGAACAAATATTATAGATAATCCTCTCATGTTCTAAATGCAACTACAATTTCTATATGGGGTTGGGGTTGCCTTAATAATTCTTGGGTTTAATAATTTTCTTACCTCCATCTCCACCAACTAGAGGTCCATTGAAATGTTTTTATTCATGTTCTACCACCCCCAATAAAATGTTGATCCTTAATGTGAATAATGTCATACATCACTTTCCACAAAATATTGTTTTGTAAGGGAATTGTCACAAGAGGGAGAGCAATATTGACATCAACAAAGTGAAAACAAGAGCTAGAGTGCAACATTTTCTTTCTTGAACATTCAAAAAAATGTATGTCCAAAATGTTTAACCCGTTTGCTTTATTTTTCACACAATAGTCCACCCAACTAACCCTAGTTATGATAATGTGGTTTTAACCACATCATAAGAAGTTCTTGAAGATCAATTTTCATTTGCAAATTTGTCATGCAATATTATATTAGTGCCTAATATTATCAAAATTAACCAAATCACACACATGAAAACATGCACACAAATCAAGAAAACTCACATACTGTAGTGCCATGAAAGGTTCGGGCGGGTTGTAACGATCAATTTAATTAATCTTGAGGAAATTTTATGGAAAAGGTCCATCAGTGCTACAGGAAATGCATTGTTTTCAAGGGAAAGGTCCAGTAATCTGCCAAAAAGGTCCATTACAGGACCAAGCCAATTTCCATTTTTTTTTGTTTTGATGTTGCAAGCACACATGTGCAACATTCTGAACATATAGGCATTTATCTGCATTCTCCTGAGGGGTCAGCTGTCTGAAGAAGTTGCTAATGCTGGGTTGGCTTTGGAAAAACATTTTGTGGGCCTGCCAGGCCTTGCTGATCAGTACAAGGTCGACCCCCCCTAGAAACGAAGCAAAAAAAGTTCGTTACACACGCGATAGCGCGAAGCTTTTTTTGGCGCCAAAAGGTCCGGTTTTGGGGGAAAACGTTCGTTACAGAAGTCCAAAAGTCATTTATTTGCCTAATAAAGGATCGTTTCCACCTCCAGCCCGAATTCATTAACGAACCTTTTGTGGCACTACGGTATGTCATGTAAAAATTCAAATTCAAAACACGACAAAACACAAACATGTTTCTCTTATGTGTTTTAGAATTTCAAAACATGAAATATGAGACTTTAGAAAGCCACACCACATGGGGATAAATACCCCCAAACATGAAAAAACTAAAAACATGTTCACATTGAATTAATATTTAACAAAAAATAATGAATTATAGAAAAATATTGTCTTGTAAAAAATATTTTATAGCTAGATTAATGTTCAACATTATCAAAGCTAACAAAATCACACACATGAAAAACATGTTCAAAAATCACCACCCATGGTTGGGGTAAAGGTCATTTTACATTACATAGCCATATCTATGATCAAATAAAACATTATGTTATAAGGTAATCCATGAAAGGAATTTGGTTCTAAACATGATGGGATCAATAGGCTAGGTGCAATGTGATCCCTATCATTAGTTGCCTAACTTAATCCCTTATGTTCAGCCAAATTACAACCTCCCTTAAATCATCTAGTATTTAAATCAAAAACACATTTTTGTCTTGATACTAAAGCCTAACACAAAGTAACAAAGCATGTCTATTTGTTGCATCATGGAGACATCCAATCTATTATTGGAACCTCCATAAGTGGTGGTGTAAGACAGCCCATATGCCATCTTTTGGATCAATGGTCATAAACTGACATGGTTGCTACACCTTGTGATTTTCCATATAACATGCATTGCAAACATGTTGGGATTATGGCCAATGATGAAACCACTTGAACATTCACACATGGAAAGTGACATGGTGCACAATTACACAAATGACCTTTTCATACTTGACCATTTCAATTTTCCTACAACAAAACCCCATAAGGTAAAATGTTCTTCACTTGTAAAATGACACAATTGACTATCACAACCACTTTAATATGTGTTATTTATTGCAAATAAATATAATCTTTAGGTTCAAACCTCCAAACCTTAGGCTGATGCCTTCATCCATAAATGGCGACATACCATAATGTATCTCGTTGTTGTGTGATGGTCAAGTTCTCCTTGCCATAGGCATGACTATTTTGAACAATGCTACACATTGCTTGCAAGTTTGAACTCACATAATAAGATCATCCAAATTAACCACATGGGCCAAATCCCTATGAATGGATTCTAGTAATTATGATTCTCACCCAAAATGTTAAAAACAAGGTGCTTGCTTGTTGGATTGATATCCCATGACCAACCATGGCAATTGTATGTCCCAATCACATGTATGCCCCTTTTATAATTCATATTTTCATAAACTTTTCTTCACCATTTGTAGC
>Ga0116227_10002868_pt1 | contig 38820 bp, 35 predicted proteins | sample S1TSphgellanicum_FD_89693 | JGI IMG/M metagenome (GOLD analysis project Ga0116227, IMG submission 89693) | Host-associated microbial communities from peat moss isolated from Minnesota, USA - S1T2_Fb - Sphagnum magellanicum MG | ecosystem: Host-associated > Plants > Peat moss > Unclassified...
AAACAAAAAAAAAAAATAGAAAAAAAAAAAAAAAAAAACCCCCCTGGTTCAGTCTTATCATAGTGGGTTCTACCGAGGTGTGATCCTTACCATTGATTAACACAAGAAGAGTGTTCTCCACCGTTGATTTACATTACAATTGGAACTAAAAAAAACAAAAAAGGGAAAACCCGGAGATGTCTGCCTGTCCCACCATCGAAAACAAAATCCGGAAAAAGTACTCTAACAGAACACCACCAAAACCAAAATTGAAATCAGTTATGAAACGGAACTGGAGACCTAAATTTTCCGTATAAGGAGAGAAAAAAATATTCATCAAGAAATGTAAGTCAAGCTAAGATTTCGTTCACTAGGATTCGCAATCCGTTAATAAACGAACGAACCAAAGACCAAAGGTTCCAACCACTGTTGGGTGAGTATAATGGTTTTAATATATCAGCCACACAAAGGGTATATGAAAAATTTCAAAACCATATATCAGCCAGGTAAAGGCATATGTGTGTGTTCAAAAATTCAATACCCAGGTAAGGGTAAGGGTATATAAATTACTCAAGAATTTCGATCTGAGTAAAGACCAAAGACCATCATTTATCCTTTTTATAAGATAAAAGGGTTAAGGGTATATACTTACCCTTTTTTCAAAATTTGTCATGTGAGTAAAAATGGAAATTCTTGAAGTTTTCAAACATTATTATTTGAAAGGATGATAGACAATGATTTTATTTGTGTGTGTGTGTGTGTGTGTGTGTGTGTGTGTGTTTTTTTTCAATTTTTGTGATGTTGCTCAAATCTTAAGCACCCTTTTCATATTGTAGGCAATTGTGAGGATTTTGGTCAGTTTTTAGATTTTGAAAAACTGGCATTTTTGTCAAGATTGTTTTTTTTTGCAAAATGATAAAATTTTGCCACCAAAAAAATCATTGATTACGAGAGGCATTTTGTTCTTTTTTCAATAGTAATACTCATAACTAATTCCTAACACTTAACCTTTTCTCATAAGAAACTTCAATTCAAAAATTAATTAGAACACAATTTTATTTCATGTCACATGATATGCATTTGCATCAAATGGAAGAAAAAAAAACGAAAAAAAAAAAAACACATGTAATATGTGGTGGTGAGAAGTGCAGCCATGCTTACATCCTGCACCATGCCGTCGACACATTACTTACACTCATGTAAGGGTAAATCTGAAGCATATGTCACCCGGACAAAATAAATATCAAATATATAAAAATTACTCACCAACCAAGTAGGGTAATAAAAAGGTAATAAAAATTTATTAATTGAATAGGGAATCTGTGTATTCTTTTACATACCCATGGGTATATGTGAGGTAATAGATTTACCCACAGAGCGCTGGTTTCCAACATTAAACGACAAAGGGGGACCTGAAAGAGCAAGATAAACCCCAAACCGCTAAGGTTGATGGATGACCTTAGCAATATGGAACCCTTGATTATGTGTAGAAATTTAATGTTTTTAAAAAGTAAAATATTTACTTATTCTCTATATGCTTAAATTCTTCAACACAAACGACAAACAAGGGGTGTGTCACACTGTGACCTTACCATTTACATCGAAAAGTATCTGAAGGCAAAAGAAGAATTACGGAAACCCAAATATTTCATCATGCAAAAATATAATCTTCAAAAAATCCTCTAAAAGAAACCAAAATCCTTTAAGATATATATATTTAACTCTATAACTAATCTCAAGTTTCAACACAAGTCAAAATACCATCGTTCAAAAATCCTCATATAAAAATAGACCTATTACTTGCGGGCCAAAATCCCTTAAGTTATTATACTCTATAATGAATCTAAACAAAATATCTTTGCCTTCGTAGGCAAGGCCAATAAAATATTTACTTCCTCTATCAACTTAAAGGCTTCAACATTAGTGACAAGGGGGACCCCAACCGACAAGCTAACCCAAATCCTATAAGGTACCAATAGGAATTGACCCTTGACCATAGCAACACGGACCCCTCAATCTTGTGTAGAAATATAGTGAGTTGAAAAATGAAAAATTTACTTCCCTATAGACAAAAGACCTATGAAAGAATTCGTAGTGTATTTGGAGGTAGCCTTACAAAGCATAATTTTGTGGCGACAGAAGGTAAGTGTTTGAAGAATCTATTAGAGTTATCTGTAATGTCACCCTGTATTCACCCTGTCTTTCGGCCTCCTTTCATTCCCTATCCCCTCCTTCAGTGGTATCCGCAAAGCAATGAAATTTTATTAAATCTCAGTATGAACTGCTGAAACTCGGCATTCAATGCACAGAGACTAATTATAGTAGCTGTACAGTGAAGAGTAGTGAAAATATATGTAGCAGCAGTGGAGGCGGTCAGGAAAAAGTAAAGACAGGATGAAACTCAGTTTACCACCAAATTAGATGTTTTTTTTTTGAGTTTCACCCTCATTGAATGCTAATGTATTTTTTGCAGGTTTTAAAAATCTCACCCCCTATATGACCAAACTCAGGGTTGTGATGCCATGTTTTCCTTACTTCACGGATAAATCTAATGTTCACCCTCTTTTTTCACTTTTTAATACCTATCGAATATCATGAGGGAAAATAAAATAAAATTGCATGGCCTTAACTCTCGGTAAAGCCCATTGACTGGGGCTTTATTCAAGTATGGGACACACACTCTTGAGGTGCTTTCACCTTGAAATTCTGTTATTTTGTTAAAGCCTCAATCTGGAAGGAAAAGAAGTCAAATAAAAAAAATCAATGGCCAGAACCATCACAGGGGAGACAAAAAGAGGACCCAAGCCTCAATCTTGGGGTTTTACGACACACAATTCATGGCAATTTAAATGCCTAAATTTTATATATATATATATATATATATATATATATGATGTATAGATAGAGTTTTTAAAAATAAAACTTGGGCTCTGCATTGTTGTGCACTATTAGTGATTCAAATTCAATCGAGAAGATATGGAATACAAATTGGTGGAGAAAGTATTGAAAATGTGCTTATGAATATGGTGTTGAAAAAAATTCTTAAAAAGACAGATTTGAAAAGATAATTTCTCAATGCTTCTTTACTTGGAAATGGGCTAAAAAAATTCAAGGCTAAAATTTAATAGGATGAATACTATGAAACCCTATAATCATCCTACCTAAACAAGGTCCAATATTCATCATCAATGAAATAAATATATTTATATTTAGTTATGCATAGACTTTAAAGTTTTGGTGGGGGGTCATAGACTCAAAGTTTTGGTTTCTTTTTTGAAGGAGGAGGGAGAGGGGGGGAGGGGTACCTAGGGGGTGGTGGGGGTTGGGAGAATTGTTTTTGTAAAAAAAGACTCGGTCAGTGGGAACGTCGCCTGCTCCCATTCGCACGGACATTCGTTTGTAGCGACCACCTTCGTTGCTCGGTCGCTCGGTCGCTCAGAAGTTTGTGGATTGCGGTGTTTTCTCGTGTCCCCTCTCTCGCTCGCAAAGCAAAATTTCTCGTTCCGACGCATTCTTCGGAGTCTTCTTTGCGTCCTTATTAGTTCTCCTGCACCGCACTGTCATTCGAGAATTAAAAAAAAAGTTTTACTTGTTTCTAGGTTTTTTTTTTTTCTTGGGGGAAGGATTTGAATCTCTGCGAAGTTTTTGTAATGTTCTTTTTTCTTTTCTCTCTTGTGATGCTTGCTTTGTACCTTTTGTTGTGACGGTTTGCTTTCGGCGTTTTCTTGAAGGTTTTTCTCGGACAGACACAGAGGAGTGGCGTTGTTGTTTTGCAAGTTGTGGTGAGTGGATCTGTGTGTGCATGCGGCCTCAAAGGGTTTGCTCTTTTCTCCCGTCTTTGGCTTTTTGTTTTGTCTGAAGACTTGTTGTTGTTCTTCTTCTTAGCGCCCGGAGACAAAAGAAGTGCTGTGTTCAGAAAGACTTTTGCCTTGCGCTGATTGAAGTGTCGCTGGCGGTTGTGTATCTCTGGTGTAAACTTTTGGCATTTCGGAAGCAGAAAGTGTTGCAAAATTTGGAGTGTATGCACTAGGTTTTTGCTGCTCAGGTACCTAATTTGCATCAAAGAAAAAAGTTGGGATTAGTGTGATTTTCCGGATTTTGCGTGGTGTGTGTGTGTGTGTGTGTGTTTTCCAAGTGCCGCCCTGTGTGTGCCGGCTGATATGTGTCAGTGGTAACGGAGGAGGATTACGTTCTTGTGTGTTTTGACATGCAAGGTTCTCTCTGATCGACAACCACAATATCGTTGGTCACAGGCACGAGACTGAAAACAAAGAGTCCTAGGACGTTTTTCAGTTGCTGCAGCAGCAGCTATGTAATTCCTTCTTACTAGTTTCTTCTCGAAGCAGCCCGTGGAATCGTTTTTTTGTCGGAGATCATGTCGACGGCCTTCCAATTACTGTAGCGCCGGAGTCTGGATGTGTGTGTTCTGTTACGGTCGCTTGCTACACAATCGGGTCGAGGATGTAACGATGCAGCCGCACACCTAAGCAATACTAGTGAAGATCGCCACTTCTACTGCAGCAGTGTCATTGCTCATTTCATAGTCACGCGGCGTTCTTGTTCCCTCGTCTTGATCTGTGTGTGAAAGACGGGATTGCTCGTTGCTGTTTGGCTTCTCTGTGATCTAGAATGTAGAGGAATCCTCATTTCTCGCCGCCTTGTCGACCGTGCATCCGGCTGTAGTTTTGAGATCGCGCCATAGCCCGATCACAAATGCCAGCAGTGGAGGCGAATCTCTTGGATATGAAGAGATGGACAGCAAATTCTTCTGTGGACGCTGCCGCTGCTACTTATAGGGCGGCGAGCAGCTCTCCTCCTCCCATGACGCTCCTTAGTTTCACCAAGAAACTGAAGCGTATGCCGCATCTGTTCGACAGAGTGTTGGAGCTTCCCTTCCATGCGGACACTGTCGTTGAGGTGCGAGAATCTAGAAATGCCTTCACGTTTGTGGTAAGTGATATTCAGCCAGGATTGATTGTCGAGGAAGTGAAGGCAGAGCTGGTGGAAATAGTCCCCGGTGCTATCAAGGTGGTGGTGGTCGGCAGGGGTGAACGACTGATGTCCGATCTGGAGTCATCAGAGGTACTACTAGGTCGATGTGCTGCTGCATCTTTGAAGTTCACTCTGATTGCAACTGAGATGCGTTGTGTGCAATATCGATCTTCTTCTTTTGGCCAGTGATAATATGTGATACTGTTAGAAAATCTGTTGTTGTCCATCAAATGAGTTTCTTGGCAGCTAAGTTGCACTTTTGTTCTGGCCTTTTTTCTTTCCTACAGGTAGAGCTCTGGCGATTTCGATTACCTGCGTCGACTGTACCAGAAGACACAGTTGCAAAATATGAGAATGAGGTACTAGAAGTCACCATACCCAAGAATCCAGTCTCTTGTGCTGCTGAAGAGGTTTTAAAGAAAGACAATGATGCTGAAAGTTATGTTTCAGTCAAAGATGATGGCGACCCCCATACAAGACGACAAGCTGGTTTTGAACCCTCAGATGATTGCATACAACACCCGGTCATGCCATTGAGTGACAATATGAAGGAATTGGATTACTCATCAAACAGGGAATTAGATGACTCATTAAGGAGTGGCCAGGAGTCTCTTGACACAGAAGAGCTTCAGTGGCAAAGAGATTTGTTTGAAGATCTGGAATCATTTGGTAGTCCTCGAAGAGTGAGAGACAGGTCCAGTTGCATGAAAGCTGCTGGACACCAAGATGCACCCAGATCACCTGAGTTTCTTCATAATCTAGGTTCCTGGGTGCAGGGTTTTGCCATCTTTGTATAGTGCTGTGGACAAGCGACCCACCTGTGACAGATCTGTAGAGGTTGTACAGGGACTAACAGGACCAACTGGATTTTGCTGGCACAGAACTGGAGTGCAAGGAAGCAACTTCAGAAGTTCTGTCAGGTATCTTAGGTTTTGTGAAAACCGAACTTAGATCTGATGGAGGATTCAGTGCTGCAATTGGGTACTAACTCTTTGATGTCGTGGGTCATGACCACTTGTACATATTGGTGCTAGATCAACCAAAAAGGGTGCTTAGTCTACACCCACATAGATAGTTCTTCTTTGCCATTTCAGAAAGTCATCTGTGGATCTTGGCAATGCTCAGGAGCAGTCTTCTTCTTCTTCAGCTTGGACTCCTCACTTGAAGTGTTAATGAAAGATGCACTCTTTTTTTCCTTTCTTTATTTTTAAAAAACTTTTGGGTTGTGGCAAGGACTTGGATGGGTAATGCAGTGCAGAAGACTTTCATATTTCTTTCCTGTTGAATTGCAACCCCAGATTTTGTACCCATTTTCAGAAAGCCCATAAGTACTCTATGTGAAATACAAGCCTGGAACTGATAGTATATCAATTTCTTCCACTGTCCTGTTGTCGTTTCTATGGTATTAGTGTTTCTATTGGAGAAGTTGAAGCAATAATGTGCACATTTTTTACTCACTATTCTTCAAGGGGAATCATTCATTAGCACATTGAATTGAAGTGCCTGGTAGAAATATTCATATATTCACTTCGCAAACACTTTGAATAAAGTTTCTTTAGTTTGCTACTACATGATAGATACACATATGAGATAAGCATGATGGAGTTATTATACCCACTGGTTTTATTTATTTATTTTTAAAATTTAAATTTTTAGTTATAATTCTTAAAATTAAAAAAATTTGGAGGTAGGAGAAGGTGTCATTGCAAGGTAGATTTAACATATTTTTTCTAAAGTATTTTTTCCAAACAGCAGCAAAGTCATGACAAACTTTTGGGAGCAATCCAAAAGTGGCAACATTTCTTCAAAACCAAAATTTCTCTTTCTCTCTCTTTTTAATGATTTTTTCGCAGAAAAAGATGAGCATCTGCGACAGGATATTCTTATTTAATTGTATTTTTTCCTCATTGTGTTGTGAAATTTACCAACAAAAAGGATGACTTTCAAGACACTCTAAAATATTAAAATATTCTAGATGGTGAGAAAAGACTTTGGTTTTCTTGGGGATGCATTACTAACTTTGTTGTGAACAAAAATGTAAGCAGTGTCAAATGTTACCTTAGCTATGATACACATATTCACAATGACCTTAGCAGTTGTGCGTAGTGTATTTATAGGACATCTTATAATGCGGAATTCCACCATCAACCTTGGGCGAGAGATTTCTTATAAAGAATCAAAGAATGTTTATGTAAGTTAATCTGGGCCGTCCTTATTGTGCAAGAAACCTTGGGTAAGCATATCTAAGCCCTTGGCCATTATGCAAGGGAAGCCATTGACGACAATGCCTTCCCCTATACTTAACACCCAGGGTTAAACCCAATCCTAACCCTAATAGGCTATACTTGACAAGGAATTTTATGGAGCACAGAACAGCTTCATGGGCAAGAGAAAGAAGATCAAAATTTTTTTTCTTTTTTTGATTTTTCTTCTTTAAAAAAAAAGAAAATTTTTAAATTAATGTTCTCCCCTACTATAGAGAAGAGTTTTTTTTCATTTTTCTCTGATTCCCAATGTGTTATCACTATGTTCCCTTTAAGTTCCCATCAGGTTCCCAATATGTTCCCCAATATGTTCTACATAGCAACTCACTTTTATCCCATATGCTTTGGCAAATTTTGAAATTTAGAGTTTCACCCCTTTGGCCCAACTATATTGTAAGAGACCTTTTTTCAGGTTCATGAATAATTACATTACTTTTGAATGCCAATTTTTTTCGAAATTACCTGGCTGCTGAAGTGTCAAGGAAATTAGGGTTCTCTATAAAGTACCCCTGACAAGGATGAAATCACTCATTAAGGCTCCAAAACAATAGTTAAGTAAAAAATTAATTGTTTAATTAATTTGCATTGAATGCCATAGTTAGGATTAAATTTATTTTTTTGTATTTTCATAAGTGCTAAGAAAAAGTTTGGTTTTAAATGAGGTTCCTAGTGCAAATCTTGAGATAGTGAACCAAAGAAAGAATATCTGTTAGCATAGTTGCATTAAATGCAAATCATAGCAAAATTCAGCAATCTCATGATATTTTTGTTGTTTGATCAATTTTTAAAAAAATTTATGAATAACAACAAAGAGAGGATGAAAAAATGAATATGGTTTTTAAAAAAATAGGGTTGGACTGGGTACACTTTAAAAATAACTTTATTATTTATGTGTTGATCTCAAAATTTTGAGAACTTGAGATAATTGTGTAAGTTATATCTAAAGGACTCTATTATTTTCTTTGTATTCATTACTCAATATCTACTAAGTAGGTGATTTACTGGTCACCATTAATTTATTTATGCTCATCAACAACTCCAATGTGTACCATGGCTCACTTAAGTTGTTGATAAAAGTGTAAACCTTGCTAGGCTACTTGCAACCAAGAAATATGATGAAGAGACGAATTCATGCAATGATTTTCTTTTGATGAGATCTTTTCATGGACATTAAGTGCAATTGCTGCATAAATAAATTTTTATTTTTACATAATATCAAGCCAAAAGTTCCAGAAATTATCATTTTTATTGTCAAACTTCATTTTTAAAAAGTATTATTATTATTATTATTAATATGAAATATTCGACAAAATCGGTCAACTAACTAACTAACTATAGTTAGTACCTTGGTAAAGCTTCAACACTAATTATATTATTTATAGAAGGGTTGAAATTTTAACCAATCATTTTCATCCAAGAACAAGATTTTGTGAATGAAAATTGAGCATCTTTTGAAATATTCAGGAATATTTTTTGGGGTTGAATTAATTTGAGAGGCTTGTATTGAAGCTGCCTCTGTAGTATGGTATCAGCGGAAGGTATGGTATATATCATAGTCCATTGAAGGACCTTTTGTTGCTAGTATGGGGGATTAATGGGCAGCTGAAATTTCTAATTCAAGCCCACTAGAGAAAAAAAAAAAACTATTTCCAATACCTAAATAGTACCTATATAGAATTTTTTTTCATTAAGGGAAAGAAAACTCAAATCCACACTCCACACCCAAATGAAGGTCTTCTCTGGTGGCCAGGGTGAACCAGCCACCCATGTTGGTAGGGTCACCTTTTTTATCTAGGCATCTTAATAGTGGCTATATTAAGCCACTATTAAGCTATTATTATTTCAAAAATGTTAGATTTGAAATGAAACTCAGAGACCCTGATTTAGTCTATACATAGGATATTTGCAATATTTTAGAAATAATTTAAATGAATTTTGGGATTTTTACCATGGTACCAACATGGCACCCAAGGCCTACATAATTACGTTAACCCCTAAATGTCAGAGAATTCAGAAAATCATCGAAAAAGCCGACCAAATTGGTTTTGTGGGGATGATTAGGGGTTAACGGTGTGTGATGTATAAAGAACATCAGGGGCAGACTTCTATAGAAAATATGTTTTAAAAAAATAAATTGCATTAAAAAGTATCTTAAGGCAAAAGAAGAATTATTGAAACTCAAATATTTCACCATGCAAAAATTATATAATCTTCAAAAAAATCCTCTAAATGAAACCAAAATCTTTCAAAATATCATAACTTTATAAGTAATCTCAAGTTTCAACACAAGCCAAAATATCATCTTTCAAAAATCCTCCTATAAAAATAGACCTCTTACCTATGGGCCAAAATCCCTTAAGCTACTATATTCTATAATGAATCTAAACACAATAAAGTTATTAAAGAGGTAAGACATTGGACGAGAACCTTGGGTTTGGGCAAAATTGATGATGTAACAAAAAAAAGTCATGACAAGCTCACAAAAAGGAAAATAACACAAGATTAAACACATTTTCTTCCTAAACCTACGATGAAACTAGTTTCATCTTAGATCTTGTGTTTTGCGTGGCGTGAACACTTGTTGAACATTAACTTTTTTCGTGTGTTGAAGACGTGTAGGCTCTCTTTCTACAATGTTTGTGTGAGCTTTTGCCAAAAAAACTTAGGTTCCTAGCATGTTGAACCCACTTTAGATGATAAAAACAAAGCTATGGGAAGCAAACGAGTTACAAAGATTTGAGTGTCTTGCTTTAGGTCAAGAGAGTGTGCAGAGGAGTAGTAAAGGCATTATTGGCCTTTGTGTTTGGAAAGAAAACAGAGACTAACACATCAACCCAGGTGTGTGTTAAGTGAAGAGACTAAGATAACACAAGTTGTGGATTTGGAGAGGAGACAACAACAAAGGTTGTCGCTTTGGACAAAGATAAATGTCACTTCAAGTTTGGAGGCTTTAGGTTTGGAAAGGAGATGAAGATGGCAACGCAGATTTGCGTCGGTTGTGCCAAAGCTTGGAATTTCATCTCATGGAAATGATGGCAACCAATCCTTGTTCGAACCAGAAACATCAAAGGCCTCTAGGATCAGAATAAGGTGAGGTTTTCAATAGGTGAGTGTTCATAAAATTTAGGGTTTTTTTTTCAAAACAATAGAATATTGATGGTGCTTATGTAGTCAATGTGGGAACATGAGGATGCTTTTTTGGATTATCAATCCCATGACCTCACATTGTGGGGGTCCTTGCTTTCAATTGGTCTCTTTCCATTCTTTGCCAAAAAGTGTTTGAGCTAATGCAATTGGTGGCTTGTCAATTTTTAGCACAATACCTAAAGCGACTTGAATTATAACCAAGCCCAAAATCCTAATTTTTTGAAAACTTGCACTTTCAATTATGAAATTGTATCCTGTAAACAAAAATCTCGAATGCATTTAATGTTCTTTTGATGCCTCTCCTAGATTTTATGGTGATTGAACACATTTTGTCACACTTGCCATTAGCCAACCCTTCCATGTTTTGGCGCCTTTGTCGAGTAAGCGAAGAATGGTCTAATGTTGTGAGGAAAACAACAACATGGAATGCACTTCAAATTGTTCAAACTACCAATTTCAATTAACAAGAACTGATATCCGAGAGAGGCCTCCATATATCTTCTCTTAAAGACCATGTAGAGTTTGAAATGTGGTGTTTGAAAAGATTTTTGGCCATGTTTGATTATTAGTTTTTTTAACTAATGAAAATGAGGTTTTGGAAAGTGAACAATAGAAGGTTTAAGGTCCTGAGGGTTTTAATAACTATGAAACATGAAAAATTCCCAACATCTACATTTGGAACAAGGATGTATTTTTTGCTTCTAAAATTTTGGAAATGTTAATGTACCTTGTTATGTGCTTTAACATGTAGGCCTAATTCCATTGTTATTAACAAAATCAACCATTTCATTCAAATTGTGTGTTGACTTTACAATTATTCCAATTCTATAAACACCCATGCATCTTGATGCTTTTGGTGATAAATTTTATACACTTGCTATTGAGTAAACAAGTTTTCGATGCTTGTCAAATCATGTTGGTCTGGTCTAGTTCTTGTTCATCTTATCCAAACCCTAACCAATGTTCCATTCAAACCAAAGATGTGGATTTTGTTGTTTAGTAGGTATGGTCCAACTCATATGTTACTTCTCACTAATAGTTTACATTTGAATTAAGGTGTTGGTCTAATGGTCCTTCTTCATCCCATTTAAATTATACATGATCAACACCCTAACCTAAATCTTGGATGAGGATTTTTTTCATCAAATTTGATCCAAAACCCAATTGTTTTTCTTCAACAATTTTCCTAAGTGTTTTCATGCTAGCCTGATCCACTTTCTACTCATCTCATCCAAACCCTAATTAATGATCCCTTTAGACCAAAGATGTGGGTTTTGTTATTCAAGTCCAGTCCAACCCATATGTTATTTCTCATGAAGAACTCACATATGAGTTGAAGTGTTGGTTTAATGGTCTTTCTTCATCCCACCTAAATTAAACTTGATCGACACCATAACCTAGATCCCATGTTCATCAAATTCAAATTCTTCATCAAATTTGATCCAACACTATTATTGTTGCTTTTCAACAATTTTGATGAATGTTTTCAAAGTTTTCAAGCAAGTTGTTATTGGTTTTGTTTTTTAGTTCAAATGATTGCCTTCATGTAGTTTTGGTAGGGTTTATGCTCATCCCATCTATATCCATGGATTGTAATATCTTAACTATAATCAAATGTGGGGATTGTGTTGTTCATGATTAAATTTGATCACCTATGCTACTTGGAAAGGGTTGGATAGAATTTACAGTATGGTAGAGAAAGAGATAGAAAGGAAATATGGTAGAGATAGACATAGAAAGGAAATATGGCAAAGATAAAAAAGGAATATAGGGAAGACATGAGATTGGGACATAAACCCACATAGATAACTAGTGTGGTAGGTGTGAGAGTGAAATTGTGTGGATGTTTGTGTGTGAAATACAAGAATGGATGGATTTGATTATACTAGAGTGGAAGGGTCTCAACACGATGAAAACTTATTGCATATTCATGTGGCAAAGGCACCAAGGCGAGATAAAGGAGCTAGCTAGATTGCTGAATTCGTTTAATTGAACATCATGTGTGAGGCTTATATTCAACATTTTGTTATCTATAGCAAGGATAAGACCAAGGTAACATAGTTGATTCCTTCCATGGTGTGGAAAGTTGTGTATACAACATATAAAAATGATTATCCAGATTTTGAGTTGCAAGAAAAAAAAACCCTAAATTTTTTTTACTAGAAACATTAAGGGAATTGAAAATAAGGACATCAAATCAAGAAGGTTTGAAGAGAGTTGTATTACAAAATGAAGAAGTGAAATTCGATTTTTAAAATCTCTAAGACAACAACTATAAATGACAAGTTTGGTCAATCAATAAAAAATTGATTCTTGGATTCATGGGTTTGAAAGATAGGGTTAGAAAAGGGGTTTCCAATGTGCAATTTTCACACATGGAATTATGAACCTTGGTTCTTTGAGAAGAGAATTGAGAACCAAGAAACTCTCATCAAAAAATGAAACCCCATTGGAAACAAAAGCTAAGACCCAATAATATAGAGTGCAAGCTTTTGCTACACCAATAATTAGAGAGTGAATTTCTCCTATTATTTAGGGCTCTTGAAAAGTGCATTCACAATCACACAGATAACAAAAGCTAGGGTTGCTTAGATCTCAAATGGTATGACAAAATCCAGAATTGAATTCTTGGAATCTAATGCTAGGGCAATCAAGAGATAGAAATCAATTCTTTGAGAAACAAAATTTAACACATATGGCTTTCAACATCATTTTACAACAAAAAGCTGCACACGTGGTTTCCAAGATGTAACAAAGGCTCATCTAACACTAGACCCCTCTTTTACATGTCAATAAGAATAGTCTTAGGAGCTCATGTGATTCACACCTCTCATTGCTGTTTTATGAAGAAATTTGCAGGGTTTCAAAACCCAAACACAACATTGTTAGCGAGAAGACAATGTTTAAATTTCCCCATTTGTTCTCATGTTTTTGGAGTTCTTTCCAAACCAACAAGGGTTGGTTGAAGGAGTTTAGATCTCCAAGAAGGACTGATGTATGAGGTTTCACTCTATTAGTATGTGTACAAATACATAACGAGCAAATTTTCCAAAATCCTGTATGGGGACTCTCACCATATGCAATGCTTGCAAACATCAAAGGATGCTCAAATCCAATCTGCTGCACCTTACCAATACCAAAGTACCTGAAGGTCCTTGCAAGACAAATCTCCAAGACAAATAGCAGTGACAAGCTGCCATGACTACCCACTGGCTTCACTTCACCAGCTGCCAATAGAATAGTGGGTGCAGAATAAGTATATATAATCATCAGCCAAAAATTTCAGGCAAACCAATATGCAGACATCTGTTTCAGTTTCAGTCAGAATTCTGGAAGCAATAGGAAGACATGGTCATGATGTTGGGCTAGCAATCAAGAGACATAGCTATGATTGATTCCCAATAGCTTTGGCATGGTGGCTAATAGGAATGTGTATGCTCTTGCAGCATGGTTTATTAGAACACAGCATACTCCTCAACAAAAAATCAAATTTGACCTTTCTAAACTGTTACACCATGAATCTCCAACAAACTTGACTCTAAAACCTGTCAAGTCCCAACAAAGAGGTTTTGAGCTTGGTCAAAAGCTCAATTGCTGGTTCACTTTTCACCTTTCTAATTTCAAACTTCAACTATTCAGTCCAAAGCATTCCAAAACTAAAATGCAAATCAGTCATTTGGCAGATATTTACCAGCCGGATTGAGCTGTTTCAACAGGCCCCCATAAGTGGAGTACAGAACTCGATCTTTTGCCCCTGTGCGGTGCTTGTCATTGTGCTTGCAAAAGAATTTGAGCTGGTCAAGAGTACACAGACCAAGAGTCTGTGTCAGCAGGAGAAAAAGCCAGTTGATCTCCCTCTTCTTTTCTGCAACAATGGGTTTCACACAATCACTTTGATGGCACAATGTACAATCAAGCAGTCGGGGAACCATCCAATGCTTAGGGGCACGATCATGTAAGGAATGCTTATTCTCCATGAAGTATCTGTCCAGTTGCGCAAATGTCGCCTGCAGGGCAAAAAAAACATGGGAATCAAATCATGGCTCCACAGTATCCATAGCAGACACCATGAGAAAACAAAACCCTTAAACCCTGATGCATGAGCAGTTCAAAGTATGCAGGAAGACATCAATGTGGTGATCTATGGGAAGACAACTATGGACCAGACCAGGGGTGCCAATTGTCACCATTTGTTTGCATTGTCTCCAGCTGTCTGTGAGATTCCTTCAAGGAAGTCTTCACCCCAATGAGAGCTTTTGCGGTGATCAATCATTGCCCGACTGGCCAACCACACCCATGTTGACGAAGTCAAAGTCAATGTCCTGAAAGAGGACTTCAAATAGTCACTTTTGACCAATTTGGATCGAACTGTACTAGATTGTGGAAGTTTTGAGTTCTCTCACCACAAACAACAAATTTCATGGAAGCAAAAATCCAGTTGCTACATATGAAGTTTGTTTTTTTTTTGGGGGTAAATTCCAAGAGCAAGCTTACAATATCATGGGTTACCAACTTCGTGATCAAGAATAGTGAAAAAACCACCATTCTTTTCCAAGTGCATGTGCCCACCACAGACAAATTTGTCTGTACAAAGTGTGAACAGAAATTATTTCACAGTACCTACCTCTAAGCTGACTTCGACTGTTGTCATTCCATCACAACGTTTGCACTGAACCTCTCCTCTGATGCTGGTAATTCCAAGGTGCAAAATCCATTCAAGACTGTAATTTTTGGCTCGGTACTCAGTTGACCATGGAAATGGAGGTTGAATGTGCAAGCCTTTCTTCTTCAAGGGAGCAGCACTTCGCTCGCCTGAAATATTCACACAACAACAAACAAATGTCTATCAAATTGCAGAGAAAATCTCCACAACAAGAATAATTTCAGAAGTTACACAGTCGTAACCTTATGAGCAGCCTTGCTCACAAAGTGTGGTCAGACCATCCACCATCATAAACAGCAGTGACAAGCTGCCACAATTACCCACTGCTGACTTCATCAGCTCCTGATGGTGGGTGGGTGGGTGAGTGGGTGGGTGTAGATAAGTGTGTATAACCAATCCACCAACAATCTCAAGGAAACAATATAAAACATCTGCATCCTGAGTTTCTGTCTCGTTTCCAGAAGAGCAACAGGAAGAAGACTCAGAAGTCATGATGTTGGCTTGGCATTCAAGGGACGTAGCTCATAAAAAACAAACACAACAACAACAACAGTCCAAGGCCAAAATTTGAAGACGCGAAGATCCACCAATTTCTGCACTAAGATGGCTGTGAGATGGTAATCTGGTGTCAGCGAGATAGCATCCATTCCTATATCTACCCTAACGAGAAAACTAAACCTTAAGTAGAAATCCCAGGGGAATTGCAAAGAAATCAGAGTGGAGGGGAATTTGCAGAACTGTGTGAGAGAAAGAGAGAGTGGACTGACTTGAGGAGGAAGGCGGTGGTGTGCGCACTGGTGTGCGGCGAGGTCGATACCGTTCCTCTTCTTTAGATTGCGAGAGTTGTTGATGCTGTCGTAGATGATGGTATTGTGATGATTGCGAGGATCGAGAGGAGCCGGGAGGTCCGAGAGTGAGCCTCAAGCTATCCTCCTCGTCCTCTGGGTCGTCGCTCATGGAGGAAGTTCGGGAATGGTCGAGCTTGGCTCTCTTCATGGGCGGTGGTTCGGCCACCGTGCCTGACTACGTTCAAGAGCCCGTGTCAGACTCCGATTCCTGACCTCTCCAACATCTACTGCCAATCTCCTCCTCAATTGCTTCCCCGATCCTCCTACTTCCCTGCTGCCGAATTCCCTTTTGACGCCAATCCCTCCCTTGTATATGTCCTATGCTGCAGCAACTGCACCATTCACTGCTTGCTGCTGCTGCGGAATCCTCACTTCCCACAGGATTCAGCCGCCCCAAACCAGCAGCAACAAAGCATTGCACGTGAAAACAAGAGCCAGAGATTCAACCACCACCACCCTCTGCTCAAGACGGAAAAACACGAAAGAAAAAAATGAACCCAAGATTCTTCAACGCCCACAACGCAACTTGTGACCGAAAACAAATGACCCAAGAAGAAGAAGAAGATGATGATGGTGATGAAAGTTTTTGGCAGTGCAGTGGCAGAGAAGGAACAAAAAACAAGCCAAGAATCTTAGGAATGTGTTGCAGATTCACAGTTTGTGGATGGAAGAAAGGAGTGAGCAAAAAAGCAAGAGCAAGAAGTCTCAATGAATGAAAAAAGTCGGAAAAGCAAGCAAGGGAGCTGTTGCTGCGGCTGTATTTCTAGAAGACTGAAGAAGAAGAAGCAAATGATGAAACAGAAAAAGTCGTGCAAGAAATCTTCAAACCATGACTACTACTCCTGACAACGACGACAAACCCAACTCCCTAATTCTACGGATCTGACGCACCTCTCCAAAGAGAAAAAAGAGGAACACAACCAAAGCGCCATGATTGCAGTATTATCTGAAGAAGTCTCGCATGACGCAAGACAGAAAAGCCAGCAGCGAGGAGCGCATCATGACCTAGGTAGGTATGCACCTCGACGACCACCCAAAAATTGCAAAAAACAAAACCGGGAGGAAAAAGCGGCAAGAGAAACCCCAAAACAAAACCCTAGGTCAACAGCAACGGCAGTGAAGGACAAGTGCCGCGCGTGGAAGAAGCGAATTAATCACGCCACCGTTTTGAAGAAGCTTTGTGTGTTTTATTGTTCGTATTTCTCGCTCTCTTTGCGAAAATTTAGCACTTGGGTCGTGAAGCTAAGGAAGGAAGGAATCGATGATGTCGATGAGAGGAGGATGACGGAGAAAGACTCTCTCTCTCTCTCTCGATCTGTGGTGAGCTTTGAAATGGGTTTCTTCATCGAGGGGGGTGTGGACTCTGGAGGGGAATCGTCGTGGACTTTGATTTTTGGGGAAGCAATTCTTGGGCAATTTTTTTCTGGGGGTTTTTTCTCCCCCCTTGTTTGTTCTCGGATCTTCCCGAGTTTCAGAAGAGATGTTTGTTTCTCTTGGGTTTGCATAGTGATATCTGGTATGTGCTTTTCCTACATTGGAGGTTGGAAGAGTTATTAGGGTTTAGGGTCCAACGAGTCTGTCTGTGCAATCCGAGCTTTGTGCTTGTTTGGGTTTGGATTTTTTTTGGGTCTTTAAAGTATTGACGCTTTTGCTCGTGATGCAATCGACTTTGAAAACAGTGGATTTTTCATTACTTGAACATCTGAAATTGTTGAAGGGTGGTACCTAGTTTAGAATTCTTCTCTTCATCTTTTTATCATCAAAACAATTCATACTCTGTCCTCAAAGCTCTTCAAAGCTTTACTGTCTTGGTTTCTCTCTTAAAGATTGAATTCTCCGTTAACACTCATGGTCTTCTTCCAAATCACCTTAAGTCCTCCATCACTAAAGCTCTTTCCAAAATGGGTTGTTGAATTGGTTGAAGCGTGGTTAGTGTTTTAGAATTCTTCTCTTGATCTTTTTATCATCAAGGAATTCATACTCTGTCCTCAATGCTCTTCATCCTCTTCAAAGCTTGTTTCTCTTTTCGACATTGAATTATCCATTTACTCAAAGCATCTGAAATTGGTTAAATTAACATGTGTATTAATTTGTTTTTTCGTATCCATGTTGGTGGATAGGGAAAAAGAGTGAGGTAATTATAAAATGGAGGTAGTTATTAGGAAAGGTGGGAGATAGTTATTAAGAAAGTTAATAGGAAAAGTCAGTAGTAGTTATTAAGAAAGAAATGAAGCTTGAAAATGAGGTAGTTATTTCTGAAATTGTCTTTGGAATGATCCCAAGGATTTCAAAAAATCCTGAAGGATTCCCAAAAATCCCTCACATACCAGTTCCGATTACTTGTCACCGGAATTATAACAGTTCTTTCCGCTAGGTAATGACCTCGAATGGCCGTTCTGGGAATTTTGGGTAAGAACTTGACACAGCAGCTCTGGAAATTTGGGTAAGGACCTCGGACAGGTGTTATTGAAACTCGGGTCCTGAGAGCCTAGCATACGACCGCTTTCCCAGAACAGCCATAGTATCAGTTATTACCCTAGATCCCCATTCCTAAAAGAGCCCCATTGACAGTCCTGACCCTACACAAAAACATCCCTACCCTCAGCGTTCATTCCTAGAATGTCCTGGCTATAGACTTCAGGGGGAAACCCAATCATTCCTTTTCCTTGTTGAGGCTTCTTTGTGTGGTCCGAGCCTACGGCAGACCTTCCAGAAATTCTCAGATGCTCTTGCGAGCACCAGAGGGGGGTTGGAAATAGTTTTCAACCAGCAATTGACGCGTCTCGGATTCACCTCACTAACTGCGTCATTGCCCCAAGCGCAAAGATATTGGACACTACGAACAGAGGAGTATTTGTACTGAGTCACGAGAAAAAAATTTGTCAATTGATATGGGACTAAAACAAACGTGGTTGTGTTGCTCCTGTTGAGGAGAATTTTTTTTCACTTTTGGGTTCTCATTTCAGTCTTCATTTGCAAGCTGCATCTTCTGTACAAACTTTAGCAACCTCATTGCACGAAGAGGAGGTTTGTGACTTAGCTTGCATCTTCTGTCAGTAGTCTTTTAAACAATCTCATTGCACCAAGAGGAGGTTTGTGGCTTAGCTTGCATCTTCTGTACAGAGTCTTGGACACAAGGACCGTGATCATCTGTCTGTGGCAATGATCCCTGGAACCCAAAAACTCCCCTTGGCACACATGACATGATCATCAGTTAGTGATCCCTGGAACTCAAAACTCTCCCTTGGGGCACATGACATATGTGAAATCCATTTCCTGTACAGTGTTTGTTGCCACAGGGAGGTGATAACCTAAACAAAAGAAAATTTGTCAATGTGAAAGAATAGCTCAATGGTCTCCTCAAACATGTTCATCAACACCCTTGATAGGGTTTGTTACTGACAGAAAAGTGTGACTTGACCACTGCAAATATGGAAATAGAAGCCAACATGAGTTTTTAGTCAAGGTTTTTAAGCCTGTTCTGGTTTGGAAGCTGAGAACATGATAAAGTTATTGCGGCGGATGGATTTGTAGTCCACAAATCCACATATTTGGCACAGCTCCTCAAGCTCTGCTGCATCCCAAGATCTAAGTGTGGAGCTTGATGATGCTTGCTTCAATATCTGCAAAGCACATAAGAGTTCAAAGAAAACATTTGATTGAGATGTATGAGTTGAATCCAAGGAAGGACATGCAGACATGCAGATAGTGAATGTTGGCTGGTACCCAAAGGAAACTCAACCTTATGAGATATGCAGAGAACATGGAAGATGCATAAGAAGACAGAAGTAATATGAAATTTCTAGTTGACAATGTCCATCACCATCCTCACAGTTGACATTCTTCGGGGACTAGCTACTGTGCTCAGAACTATCTTGGCTACCAATGAAAACACTTAATATGAGGACAGAGAGATAAGAGAGAGAACAGAGACAGAGGAGCTCTTCTTAAGATGGAGACTTGTGCAAACGCACCTTGTGGAGTTCCTTATTACCAAAGTCTATGAGTTGTGGGGTGAGAAAGGTAGTAGCCACAAAAACACCACCAGGTTTCAAGATGCGGCTGATCTCTGAGACCTGTACAGAAGAGCTGTGTGAGGTGTCAACTGGAAAAGACAACATGGCAACTTGATGCCAGAGCTATGTATGCCATGAAAAGACCAAGTCTGAAAAGACAAGATCCACATGCATGTCTATTGTCACACTGCAAGAAATTCAGAAAAGAGAAGTGAATGGAACTTGTGAATCAGTTCTCACCCCAGCAGCTGGAGAAGGCCAGCAATGAATGGCCGCTCCGGCATGCACTGCATCAACTGAACCTGTTGCAAAAGGCAGCCTTGCCACATCTGCCCTGACCAGTGCTATGTTCCTGATAATTTACATACAACCACATAACCATCACAATTGGAAATCCTAACTAACACCAACTATTTCTAAATAGTCAGAGGGCATACAGAGTTTCCTATTTCAGTTTTGCAACTTGCATCTGTGGTTGTTTTCAGCAAGTAAAGGTGAGAGACAGTTAGGTGCATACATTGTAGACAGAGATCTGTCTTGCTTAATAAACTCATTAGTCTGCCGAAGCATATTCTCTGAAAAATCAAGTGCAATTACTGCTTTAAAGTCTCCACTTTGAGCAAATCGTCGAGTAAACAGGCCACTGCCACAGCTGACATCCAGCAGAACCCCTCCTACAGTTGGTTTCAAGAAGTCTTGAGCCATCTTCAACTGCCAAAGTCATCCATGCATTGCTGTTAGAGACAAAGTTTAAAGCAACAACAGAATGTGCAGATTGACCAGGTGAATTGGGAGCAAGAAACAGCAAGACCCATAAGAATGACAAGAAGAAGAGCTGGCACCTCTTCATCAGGACCTGGAAATCCAGATCTCCTGAAGTTCTGACGCCATCCCCGCTCATATACAAATGAAACCCAGGGACTCCTGCATCCATCATTAGTACTCTCAAATTATTTTCTTCACTCCCAGGCATGCATAGCTCACGAAAATGTCTACCAAAACAATAGCAACACACACTGGGTTTTTTCTGTCCAGAAAACATAAGAACAACAAAAAGAGAAAACCTCTCAATGTTCAATACTCAGACCTTCTCCAAACCTGACATCTTGGTACATCAGAAGCCAGATTTGCATGCTTGGAATTTGTTTGTATAACCAGCTCTTCTACAAGCCTGACATGATATCTGTTGCTCAGGCACATTACCATAAGCCACCCTAGACCCTAAACCCTGAGGCTTGGAGATGCCAAGCCAGCAATCTTACAGATGAGAGTATACTGACCACTGCACTTGACGAAGCAAAATCCATTCAGCATTCAGTCTCTTTACTTGGATTCTGCCCTTTTCCATGTATCTGAATTGCAGCCAAGGAATAGTACCTGAAGAGCTCTGTTCCAGATGCTTGAATTTCCTGATACTCCCGGGCCCTGGCCAGCAAAGTGAGGTCCAAATAGACATCTCTAGTTGAATAACTTCTTCTGCACCTTGCACAAGAGAAAGCTGACCTCGATACTGCTGCCCTGCAAGCAATTGTAAAAACTACATCATCACACTCTTGCTAAACTGGTTGTTTGCTTTGAAAGAGAGTTCTTGTATAATCGGTGGAGGACCTGATTTTTACAGTAGCAAACTTAAGATTTCCACTCTTGATGAGCAAAAGGGGCTACAAGTCAAAGAAGATTTAGGGAAGTATAAGCATCGCGAGTACGTACATGTTCAAGCCTGCAGGACCCTTCCTTATGAGAGGCTCGAAGCAGATCGGGCAACACAGTAGCTCACTGGTTGATAAGTCCTCCTTGTTCACCGCCACGCTTGGCTCCTGGCACGAAGAAGAAATCGTGAAATGCGATTCACGAAGAAATTCAATACACTACTTACAGGAAGAAAATGTGGTCGTAGGAGCGAATTAGATTGCAAATTAGATCGCTCTTCATCACCACGACATCATGACTTGCAAAGAATTCAAAAGATTGCAGAGAGAGATGGATGGTCCCATACGGAATCGTCAACCACTGACGTAGTAGCCATTGCTCTTGAAACTGCTGCTTTTCGTGACCTCCAACGAGTCTGCTGCAATTTTGTTGTAGACCTAGGGCAGCAACTTGCACCTCCATAGCTGACAAAACGCAAACGCTCTTGGATGGGCAAGGTGACAACCCGAAACTGGACAGTGCCCGAGGAATGGAGAACGAAACGCCGCTGCACCACCGCTGCAGGAACGGTCGTCACTGTTCTCATCCTGATTGTCATCTTCAACGCTACTACTACAGCTGACTCAAAATCCCTCCCGAATACCAATAACAATTCGCGGGGGATGCTCAAACTGAAGCTCTTTCAATTTCAAGCCAAATCTACAGTGCTATTCGAACTGAAATTCCTCTTCTGCAAAAAGAAAAGATGTCAGATCAATCGCCGAATCCGTCATCCATCATCACTTCGCTTGAATCGCAGACGCAACCTGACATCATCAAGCTCCTATAATTGAACTTCTTCCTGTTTATTTCTTTTTTCTTTTTTTTCTTGAAAACAAAAAACACTCTATTACTCCAGAATACTCTTCCATAACTTCCGATCTTTCGCAACCAAAAGACAGACACACTCTGCACAACCTGAAGTTCTTTTTCCAAATAAAATCTCTTCAAAGCACAATCCACAGTGACTCAAACCATACAAAATTGACTACAATTATCCACTAACCACCAAAAAAAAAACTCCGAAAGTAGCAATTTCATCTCAAACTTGCAAAGCCAAGACTAACCTGCAATCGTAGGAAACTCCAGTACAAGTTTGCAAGTAGTATCAGGTGCAGAGTAAGTCCAAATCATTTGAGCACAAAAGCGCAGAAACTCGGCCTACGATGTTACAAACGGTTCTAAAAACTTCACAATCTTGGAACAATTCTTGAGAAGTGAAGCTAATCTATAGAAATCGGAGAATCCACTGTTTCGAAAAATTTCCGCGCTAAGTACATTTTTTCTATTCACTAAATTCTCTCGCGCGCTCCTTGATGGCTCGCGCACCAAAAGAGTTGTGTTGTGGCGCCTGGTGCAACCAGAGCTAATATGACAACAACGCCGTCGTGCATTTGGCGACAGCGTCGCAGAGGTAGGGAGTCAGCGACGGGAACGTCGGCGACAGCGGGAGCGTGTCGACGTGGAGCTATGTGAGACAGAGAACCCACGCCTCCTTTTTCGTAGAGGGGGGGGTGGTCTTACACCTACTCCTCAAGCATGGGAGGGATCTTACACCTATAAGTAGGCATACTTTGCCAAGCTCACTCTTAAGGAGTCAGTAGGCATAATGTCCTTCCTGTTTTCTATTCTAGGAAGAGTATTCATGAATATAAGGTACAATCCAATTACAACCCATTGCCAAGGGCTTTACCTACCATTAATAAACCACTCTTATTATTTTCCACAAGGGAAAAATGAAATTAAAGATACTTCAAAAAACGTGCCCTAACACATCAAATCACAAAGGATCTTATTTGAAATTACTTCAAAAGAGTGCCTTAAGACATCAAAATTACAAAGGCCTTCTTCCTCCTCATGTATTATATACCAAATGAGTTTGAATATCTAATTGGGCTCACAAAAGCAACAATGGTGTGTCTCTACATGATTATGCCCTTGATCTAATTTATTTTCATTGGATTGCAAGTAAATTCATACTTGTGTTTGTTTCCTTTTACAAAAAGGAAACCTTTTGTATTTAAGGTGTTTATTAATGTGTGAAGTTGTTGTCACTTGTGTGACAAGTGTAGGATAAAGCCTATGGTCACAAACATTAACATAATAAGGGCATGCGCAAGGTGAAATTGAGCTCAATTTCAATAAAGCTCATGGCTAAAGGTTTTATCAAGTTTAAAGATTTATTTTTTTGTTTGTGATACTCAACAAATATCATAAGAAAAAATACCATGGAGTATTTCAAAAGAAGAATGCCCATATGCCTATGGGCATTCTTCTTTTGAAATGCCCTAAAAGTTTTTACACTCTAAACCTCACTCTTTAAATACACTATAAATTTTTGAGGTCTTTACACCCTCTAAAACATATACTAGATTGCTTTCCAATTGACAACCATCAGATATTTTACAAACTTGGCAACATTGGAAATTGAGCAATGGAATTTCAACTTTTTAAAATGTGTCTAGTACAACTAATTATCATTGAAGTTTATGAAGCATGAATGGCTAATGTAAACTACATGTTGATGTTCAAGGTACAATGCTACAAAAAGAAAACAAGAACTTACAAAAAGGAAAGAAGCCACGAAAAAAAAATTCATAATTATAAATAGTTTCTATGCACCTCTTAGCAAGCCATCATTCACAATAGGATCTTGACCAACATTGATGCCAAGAAACCAAACTACACCTTTTAGCTTGCCAAACTTATAACACAATTTCCCACTAATGAATTGACAACCAAATGGATTCCTTGTGGAATGAAATTTATCTTAATGATTATTTATGAGAACTTCCAATTAGTGAATAGTTATTGATGAACAAAGTATATAGCAATTAGGTTGTTTTAAAATTGATATGCTAATGGTATGTTTGCTTGCAATGACTAGGGCAACAAAAAATTCAACAATGTCTATTACATCTTCAACTCCCAACCAAATAAAAGTATTCACTGAACATTTAATAACCAAAAGCCTTTCTCTTTCAAAAACTACTTTAATCTTCTACTATGGCATGTTGACAAATCTAAAAGATTCATTATTGTAAACAAGGTTTTGTTTGTGGATGAGGCCAAAAACAAATGTGAAAACATACAGTTTCATGGAAACATACTCATTTGTGGTGCTTGACTTTTTTACTTACTTTAGACATCTATGAATAATGTTGCGATTTTTTAAGAAGCTTCTTCTTCTTGTCCATCTTGATCCAAAAAGAAAACTAATGTCTTCCTTGTTGGAAAAGACATGGCAAGAACATACAAAAAGACAAACACACACTAGAATGAAATTTCAAATTTATGGCAATATGGCACAAAAGAATTGTTACTATTACAAAGAAGTTCATTTCATTTACAAATTGAAAAAATAAAGAGTCAAAGATTTGCTTGAGGAAAAATTTGCCTTGGAAATCAAGCAACAATTTCTTTCAATGTGTCTAGTGAGAAGCAAACAAGCCGAAGAAAGCAACTCATAGCTTTTTGCACATAGAAGACTTCATTTTCTTCCCTAGTATTATACCTTTTTTTGACATGGAAAGAAAATGAGAGAGGGGGGGGAATCGCATTCAACCAATAGTTTATAACTTCTCTCTTTTTAAACAAAAGAGACACAAAAATTGTGAAAAAATATGTATGATATTTCTTTTAGACTCAACTAAGGTGTGTTTGTGCAAGATCATCATGAACAACTTGCAACATTAACATTCAACCATTATGGAGTTGCAACTTGTTGCTACAATGATAATGTTAAAAGTAAGTAGGTGCTCTACTAGGGTTATAGTTGGGTCAAGTATGAATAGTAGTAGTAGGTTGGGTAAGTAAAGGATATATTGTCATATTCATTTTGTCATAACTAGTTATATTCAAGATAAATATAAAGTTATTGAAGAATAGGTTTACCCCTATTTGTGTGTTGTCCATTACTATTCCAATCATGGCAATTCAACAAAACCTATATGAGATTGACGACAACCCATGATTAGTGATTACAAATGCCCAACCAACAATGGCAACATGCAAAGTTGACTACCATAATCCACATGAACATCACCATATTTTTTAACTTAAATGAAAATTGAGATCCAAATGATGCCAACTCTTATATGTATACACAATTAAGCTCAAAAGCTTATGGAAAACAAATTTGAATTGAAACACTTGCAAAAGTGTTTTTTTATAATGTTCAATGTTTTCTTCACTTTGGCCACCACTCTAATCACCACCTACTCTAGATAACCATTTTTAACCAAAATGTAATGACTTTTTAGTGCAATGGAAAGTTTCTTAGTTTTAGTTTGAAAGGAAAGTCAACTTACATTCAATTGTTCTTACATTTTCTTTCTAAGCTTTATAAAAGTCCAACTACCTAATTTTGCTACATGTATTCATGGAGGTGGTGATGAATGATTTGGAAAGGGAGGCTAGTTTTAGACATATTTGATGTTGTGATGTGCTTGTGAAGAATTCTCAAATTGCAATCAAATTCATTTAATAAGTAAGTCATTTGTCAATGTTTTCTCATGCTCATATTATTATTATTTTGAGGATTGTTTAGTGTTATAAAAAATTCTTTTGTTCTTTGATTTTATTTATTCAATTGTTAACGAGTCCTATGCATTCCTTTACAAATGTGATGGATGTGCACTATGTTATAATATCATTTGTAAATGGTCAATAGGTTCAATAGATTGTGGTCCTTATAAGTAATAAAGGAATATTAATTGTGACACCAATTTCAAATTAATTTTCATTAGATGATGCACACACAAGCTTTCCAACCTTTGTTTTTCCAAATGCAGGTTCACACATTACAATTATGGGAATTGAAAATTATTGCACTTAATTCCAAGATGGATATGGGTACCAAAATCCAACTAAGATATGTAAATGGAAACTTTGTTCAAGAATCTTTCTTTTTTTCATTTTCAACAAGCATGTAAATGTCGTTCCATGAGGTTTGGAGTTTATCTTTAGCCTTGTATACAAGAAGGGTGGTTCATAACACTCATGTCAAGTATTTATTACAAAGCATTACAGGTCTATTTGTTGTTTGAATCCAATTCAATGTGAATAAAGTTCTAACTCTCTTTTTTTGTTTGAGGATTTATCCTTAGAGTGTGGCTTTGGAGTTTCATCTTTCATGTTTTGAAATCCCAAAGCACCAAAAGAAGTTGATCTAATAATGAACCACATTTTTCCTTGTTTTAAGATGCAATATGGAAACAAAGGTGGGAATCTCATTGAAGTGGAAGCATGAGTTCACAAAAAACATTGAAATGCAAAGAAGGGCCAAAGGGCCCATCCCCTTCTATATTGTGTGGCATCTTTAGGCTTTATGGTTAATTTTGTTACCCTTGCCATATTTTTCACCATCCTTTTAAAAAACAATACAATTTTTATGTATCTTCCTAAATTTCCCTTCATATACATCATCCTTCATTGAAGATAACTTTCTTGAATACAATCGAGATAATATACATCTAGTGAAGGAAACAAAAAGTTCACTATCTAAATTGGTATCTAAATAGCCCTTGGCATTTTATATCATTATATTTACATGGAATGATGTCCAATAATTTATTTTTAGTGGTGCTTCCCCCTCTCCATCATGTTTGTATTTTTTTACACCATTTATTTTTTTATTACATTTCCTTCCCAATCTTAGGTCATATCTTAGACCTAGGGTCTTAATTAAATAGTCCACATGAGGTTAAGGTTGCAAATGTCCTTTTTTCATATCTTTATGTAACATGTTTATCTTACTTTTAATTTATTACTTATCCATTTCCATCATTTCAACAGTCTCTTAAATCTTTTGATGTATCTTATATCTCAACATTTTTGGTTAGTTTTAAATAGGCCTATGGTGTCTCAATAGTCCACATAGGGCTTTAGCTTGTTGCAAGTGTTTGTTGTTTCTTCCCATCTTTTTCCATAACATTGAATCATTTCAACTATATGATGAACTTGAATGTATTTAAAAGTTGAGCATATGTAATCACATTCCTTACTTATAGGTGTTGCATGAGCAACCATTTTGTTTAGAAAACCTTGACTAATGTTGGCAATGACACTTTCCCTTATGTCATTTTGCACCTCTAACTTGTTCTTGTCTTCTCCCATTCAAAAGCTCATTGGAAAGGTTAAATAAATGAGGAACAAAATTTCAAAACGACTATAACAACACAACTCTTATACCATTTTTTTTTACGAGGTGGTTTATGGATTTTGCCCCCAAAAAAAACCTCTAGTGAGTCCATGTCACTTCATATGCATTTGAGATCTTAAATGAAATCTTGGTCAAATTTGAAACATTGTAGTTAGGGGGTGCTTCGAGGCTTGCATGACAAAGTTGGAGTTTTCAACATTAAATTTAATTCAAAATTTCCTTTAGGAGTTGAACCCAAATAAGGCATGGGTACATTGGAATTTGAGTTGTAAAAAAAGATTCAAAAAAGAAAGAGGGCCCTATTTTTATCATAAAGGCCCTTGTTTCTTTTTTGAAAACATTTTTTTCCTTATTTTTTTCCCTCCCTTTCTCTTTTTGTTGTTGGCAAGGGAGTACCCAAATGTTGTTTTGGTGTGTGGGAAACATCCTCAAGCATGAAAACTATAGTTGCAACAAAGGAGGTGAGGTATGGGTGTGAAGAAGGAGGCACAATGGTGGGCGGAGCTTGGAGCTTTATCGCCATTACAAGCAGGAGTCTACGTGCACCTGAACTTGGGGTAAGACTGTTAAGTTTGGCATGTTTGCAAGCTTTGAGTTTTTCAAAAGATGTTTGGATTAATAAGGGGCCAAAGGGGGGGGGGGTCCAATTTGGACTTTTTTCTCTTTTTTTTTCCAAAAATCCCAAACCTACAATTCAGAAAGAAACATGTTCGACACCAATTTAAACCTACATTTATTTTATTTTATTATTACTATTATTTTCTTCCATTGCACATGGAGATAGTTTTCATCCATCTATTTTTCATCCACCAAACAAGGATAAAAAATCCTTAATTTCTTTTTGATGGTTCATGGCCTATGAATGGACAATTAAAAAAAATTAAACAATTTCCAAATTAATTCTAAAATAATCAGGCATTTTTTTTCCAAATTTCATATCTTTGGTGTACAAGGTTGGATTTGGGTGTCATGTGCACCATCAAAGTCTTGGAAAGGAAGCCTATGCATGTGGAAAATTTTAATTTAACTTGAAATGCAAATTTTTGAAAGCTTTATGTGTGGAACCATTTTTTGTTGGATTTTTGACATCTCGACACTTGGATTTATGAACACCCATTCCTATGTCCTATGATCAATAGGTGGTGGAATGTTGCACCATTAACAAATAGGGAAAGCCATGCCATCAAATTTTTAATTTCTACACATTTGAACATGAATTACAAAAATGGGAATTCATGTTGTATGAAACATTCATTCCATTTTGTGTTTTTTGGGGTTACACCTATGTTTTAGCCTTGTTTGTGGGAAATGTTGACATTAGATGGGCTTGTTATTTCATGACAAGTTCTTGAAACATAAATTTCAAATACCACATGGATAGTTTGTCATTATGTGACAAGTTCTTGGGACACAAGTTACCATGTTGAAGGTTGCCAATCAAAATCCAATTTATGCATTTTCCACTAAACAAGGTTGGATGTTAATGTGAAAGGGTTAGGTTGTAAATTTTAACATTGTTGTGGACATTCTTAAATTTGATCACAAAATTGTTCCATTGATTATTTATGATGATGGGATCAAGTTGATGGTTAATAGATCACAATTGTTGTGTTCAAAATGAACCTCGTGTTTGTTTGGCCCTATGAAAAACATTATTGGTGGGTGTAAATGGTTTGGATTAAGGTTAGATTACACCAAAAGTTCAACATGCCTTGCAAATTAAAGTTGGAAAACATGATTTAAGGATAGGGTTGACCACAAAAATGTCACAAATTTCCAAAACAAGGGATATTTCAAGTGGCACTAGTGGGGTTACAAGGTAAAGGATGTGGTTTAAACCACTAACATTGCATCATTAACATCTAAAGGAGATTCTTCAGATTCCTTAGATATAGTTTTGATTGAACCCATCACATCCTTATTGTGGGACATGGACAAAATGTATGGAATTGCCACAAGGGCATGTCCATATTTGGAGGTGGTTGGTACTGTCAAACATGATGATTTCATCCAAGAATTTCAAAGTTGGTGTGATTTGTAACAAATATGCAATCCCCAACTATTCATGTGTTTCATGGCATGGAAGGGGTTGTTTTAACATCTTGAGGGGCCGCCAATGGATGACTACCATGAATTTAAGTGTAACCATGATGTGAAAATTAAAAAGTGGTAATTATATTCATTGCCCAATTATGTTTCGATCACTAAGGGAATTATGGCCCCCAGTGCTACCTCAACTTCATGTACAATTATAATAACTCCCAATAATCATTTAGTTAACATAAGAAAGAAATGTAAATGGAAGTAGGAACATTAGTGGTGCAACCATTGAAAATGGTGGTGCTAGCCATCCCACTAATGACGAGGTCATGTGTTGGGATTTAACTTTGTTGTGGAGTTCTTCCAATAGTTACAAAGAAAATACCAAAAGATTTGAATGAATAAATTATGAAATTTATAGGAATTTAGACACAGACCACATGAAACTTGCTTACATGAAACAGATGCTTGAATGGGGTGATTGATTAATGTGACTTAGAGAGTCACAAAAACATAAGATGTCCAATTTTGGTATAAAATTTTAAACAATGAATTTATGTGAAAGGTGAAAAATGTTATATTCCTTTTAACTTTTGCAAATGTGTTCCTTTTGTTAGAATGTATCAAGTTTAATATGACAAAGGAGCATATGATAACATTGGGTTTCAACATGGACACCCCAAGGAGTTTTTCATTTCATACACAATTGTCTGCCCCACAATAACATGGTCAATCAAATAAGGTTGCATCACAAAAGGGTAAAGGGACACAAAAGGATGGACAAGGGTTTTCCTTTCACCCATTTTTTTAGGGTAACAATAATTAAATCTGATTTGTTAGAATTATGGAGGGAATCATTCCAAAGATTGTCCACAAAAATGCAAAAGACATTATTTATTTTCATCTAAACAACTACATTGTGGTCATTGTGGCAAGGATGGTTAAATGATGCTAATCATTTTTTCCAATTCCACCCAAAATTGCTCCTAGACAAATCCCAATCCAACAATGGAAATCAAAGGGTGTGATCATAGTCAAATAAGCCAAAAACCATGTTGGACGACCAAAAAACCATCAATTTTTTTTCAAAGATATTTATGTAATGCCACTTTAATGTCATGTTGATCAAGGAAATTTGTGCAAAATGATTTATATGAATATTGAGGAATTCAAAAATATATATTTAATTTAATAAATTGAGTTTTGGTTTAATAAAAGACTTTTGAACTTTAACGCCTCAAAATTAGTTTTATAAAGCATTGGGTTAAGGATTCTTTTAATACATGAATTTTGATGGAAAATATTGAAATGATGATAACCTACCATCCACATACGAAAAACATTCATAATTTTAAAATTGTGATACATGAAATTTTTTTTAATTCAAAATATAATTTCAAAATGTTCAAATTTCAAGAGTCATTTGTTAGATTAAATGGGTCATAATGTGTATGACATTTGGACAAAATTGTGGCTTATGATACAAAAAAAACTTAAGCTTAAAGTAGTTATCATATTTTAACATGATTTGAAATTATGATCAATTTTCAAGGTGAAATGTAAAATCTCATAAAATTTGTACACTTAAAAAATCATATTTATTAAAAAATAATTAACACAAGTAATGTAATTTATTGGGGGAATTTTAAATATTTTTAAGAACATGTTACAAAAAAATCCTTCAAAAATTCCTTTCTATGAAAAAATCAAATTGTTCAAAAAAGGCCCATTTGTGGTTGAGTCCTTTGTCATTATTGGCTCATTTGATTATGATTGCACCCCAAATGCAAAATGGTGGCAAAAGTATTTAAAGAAAAATTGCTTCAAGCAAAGGTGCAATTACTAAATCAAATTAAGGACAAAATAATACCATTGAAGTTATATTTGCATGTTTGTTAGCACTAATGATAAGTTTGGTTGCCCATTAAGTTTGAATAATCCTAGGGGGCAAGATGAGCCGAATACAAGTTTGGGATTTTTTTATCGAACAAAATATGTGGGAAATTTAATGTCAAGGTGAAAACACACTAGAGTGACTAGAAAATGTTCACAAATATTGTTTTTCAAAATTGTGTAACTTTCAATTTCCACCAAGCCAATGATAAAAGGGGTTTTCATAAAATACATTCAAAATAAGGTATTTCACATTACCAAATAATGTAATTGTCAAAGGAACTTGGACATGTTTTTATTAATATTGAACAATTAAAAAATATATTTATGGGGAAATAGGACACGTACAAATGTACTACAAAGTGAAAATATAGTTTTAAAAAATTTTAAATAATTGTAAAACTTGATGAAGTACTTAATTATATATTGAATATGAGTTCATTGTACCATTCAATTACAATTGAAAAGTTCAATTGATATGATTAATACACCAAAATGTATCCTAATTCATTCTAGGTTTCATTAGATTTTGAGTGAATTTGAACATTTTTACCATGGTGAAACTAGTCAACCCCTTAGTGAACAAGGACTAGTTACTACAAATAGTGAATTGATCCAATAGTACCTAGTGAAATACAAATTTACCAAGCCATTTCATTTGCTAATTAATTAATTCGGCATCATGAAAATCGATTAAATTTAGATTATTTAATAATATTGATAATTTCATGATTTTTAGCTTATGAATTATTGACATGTGTCACTACTTATGTTAAGTTAAAAACCTAGCTTAAGTACATAGGCCATGTAGTAAACCTAAGTAGACACCTATTCTAGGAACTACATAAAAAAATATTTGGTCAACTTACCATTGTTGACCACAGACACACCATTTGTGAGGTTTGATCCATCGACCTTTAGGATGGAAACAAATACCCTTACCATCAAACCACCACACTTGTTGTGATGTGTTACATTGCATTATATTTATCAAATACTTCATTTTAAACATTATAAAAACATAAACTTTGAAAATTCATATATTATTAAAATTTTGTCCAAATGAAATGATTAAAGTTTAATTTAATTTTTTTTCAATAATGTACATAACTGCATTTATTTCCTTTTGAAAGTGCAAAATCATTTGAACAATTTTTTTAAAAATATCACTATTCAATAACATTTCAATGACTAGTTTTTTGAAAAAAAAGTTTAATAAATGGATAATATTTTTATTAATATAATAAAACTACCTACGTTAAATTACTTTCAGCTATTTTAAGGTTATTTTTTGTTATTTTAAGTTATTTCACCTTACATTATTTACGGTTATTTATGGTTATTTTTAATTTTTTTGGCTATTGTAAACTATTTCATTTTAGGTTATTTGCGACTATTATAAGTTATTTTTGGCTATTAAAAATTATTTCATCTTAGGCTACTTTTAGCTATGTGAAACTATTATTGGTTATTTTTGGCTATTGAAGGTTATTTCACCTTATGTTATTATTAATTATTATAAATTATATTACCATAGGCTACTTGTGGTTATTCTATTGGTGGTTATTGTTGGTTATTCTATTGATGATTATTGGTGTTTATATGTTTTATTAATGGCTATTATTAGTTAATCTATTGATGGCTATTCGTGTCTATTTTATTAGTGCCTATTAGTGGTTATTTTATTAGTGTTTGTTAATGGTTATTCTATTAATGGATATTGGTAGCTATTATATTAGTGGTTATTAATGGTTATTTTATTAATTATTATTGGTAACTATTTGGTTATTGGTGGTTATTTTATTAATGGCCATTAATGGTTATTATTGGTTATTTTATTGTAGGCCATTAGTGGTTATCTTATTGGTGGCTATTATATTATAAATTATTGTTGGATATTCAAAGTTATATTATCATAGGTTATTGGTAATGATTTTATTGTAGGTTATTTAACATTTTTTTTCATAGTTTATTATTTATTATTTTATGTTATTTTACCTTGGGTCATTATATTATATTTTAGATTATTTTAAATTGTTATACTTAAGATAAAATAACTTATAATAACTTAAAATATAATTTGAAATAACATATATTAACTTAAAATAAATTATAGCCTAAGGTTAGTTGAATAATTTAATTTTAAATAACTTAAAGTAAAAAATCAATAATAAGTTAGTTGGGATACCTTAAGGTATAATAACATATAATAGTTTAAAGTATAATCATTTATAATAATTTAAGGTATAAGTTAAAATAACTAATGTAACCTAAAATCATATAAGGTATATCATAAAATAACATAAGGTATTTAAAACAACAACATAAAAATAAACCTATTTATCACAATAAATTATAATAGTGAAATAATTAGTAGTCAAACACAATGTTTACATAATGATATTATAATGAAATAACTTTAACCATGATGAAATCACTAAAGTGTAGTGAACTTACTTCACTTTTAAAATCCCATAGTGATTTAGGCTAGTGAACTACACTTGACTTTTGTACTAATGGATTTCACAAAACATGTACATACAAGTTTTTCATTCAAATGAACATTTGAGTGTTGAAAAAAACATTTTATTGAAAAATTGCTTTCATTTGAAAAATAACAAGAATTATGTTGGAGGCCTTTGTATCAAATTTTATTTTATATGTGTATCAAAATGTTAGATGAAATCAAATAAAAAATCCCCCAAAATATACAAAATGTATTTTAAAAAAACATTTTCTTGCACAAAGTGGCCCCTTTTCATGTGTTTTCACCTATTAGACAAAAATATGTATAATGTGCAAAGAAATCAAGATTCCCAAGCAAACAATGGGCAAAACCATATGTGGTTTTTAATGATTACACTAATGATGAAAACAAATGTTCAAGTGTTGAAACCATGAGGTGTTCACAAAGGTTGGACCTTCAATGTGGGGAGGTTCAACATCAAATGTGTAATGCCCCAATCATTTGTGTCAACAAACACGATTCCCAATCTTTGGGGGTTCTAATAGTGTACCAATGATGCCAAGGAGTATGCCTAATTCCATTCTAGAACAAGGGCACCAAATAGTTTGTTGGGGGAAACAACAATGGTGTATCAAATGCCATTATATTTGATTGAAACATTGATATTATTTGGAATTTAATTGGTTACAATTTTTTTCCTAGTTATTACATTATATGAGAATGGGGGAACATTAGGGATGGTAGCCATGTTGATTGGAAAATAGTTATAAGTTAAAAGTGGACCAATTTTTAACACAAGAGGTGTCCACAATAATACTTTTTAATTATGTATTTTGATTGGGACAATAATTTGACATTGTTGAATGTTCATCTTTGAGGTTTAAAAACTCACCTTTTTCAAAATTAATTAATGGGTTTTTAATACATTTCAAAATATAATTTTTGTGAAAAAAATTCGAAATTTTCACAAAATTCATGTTGTAATGGACTTTATTGTTTTCTTTTAATTATAGCATTAAGATTTTCATGTCATCTTGAAATGGTTTAGATACCCCTATTTTGAATAATTCATGACATTTATCAATTTTGGAAATTGATAATTAGACTTGTCACTACAAACCATGATTATGGTGAATCCATTTAAAATTGTTTGTGTATTGTTACACATTAAAATGTCCCCCATTTGGTGTAAAAAATTAATTTGTGAATAATACAAATATTCCACCTAATTAAATGACATAAAAATCATATATTTGGGTCCCTTTTCATAAAATTCAAAAAGGATTGGACATTGGACACTTTATCATGTAAAGGGTGTAGAAAAAATTGCCATATATTACATTAAAAATGGATATTTTAATTTATAATTACCCTAAAGACTCATTGACTACTATTCCTTTTAGTTTGATGGAAATGAATCAACCAAGTTCTTCAAAAGCCCCATCTTGGCATGTAGTTATAACTAAACTTCATAAACTTCCAACACATTGAACCATCAATCAAGCATAAGTTATTCCTAGTACCACAATGAGGATGGGGTTGTCATATTGAAGGGGTGTTGGCATGATATATTAACCTTAAAAGATTTTAGTAAACTTTGGTGTTCAACCTTTGATGTTGGGCAAAGTGTCAATGAGGGTTTTGGATTGACCAATGTTGATTTAGAACCATGTCCATATTAGAATGTGACATCAATGGGTGAATCAAAGAAGGCATGGGGGTTAACCAAACAAGACATTGTGATCCAAGTTAATCCCAACCCACCAATTTAGATTATACCACAATGCAAGCTCAAACTATGGTTACACATTCAACATTTTATGATGTATTGGTTGAAGGATCATTGGTATATCCCCTAGCTAGGAGTTATTGTCAATTTCTAGGAGGAAATTACACACTATTGACTAGGAAGGTAGACATGAAATAACCATAAGGCTTTGCTACCAATGAAGTTTGTTGAGGGGCATCTAATAAAATCAAGCAAGCCAATCATGTTGGTTGGATTTTCAAGCCTTCCCCATGGTTTTGAATCATTGAAGGGTAACATCCATGATTAGGATGAACCCCCAATAATGGATTGGTGATGTTAATGGTAGGTGGAACATTGTTCATTCAAGAGTTAGCATTGCATCCTATGCCACTATGGGGCACATTGTTGGAGTTGCATGTATTGGCCAATCATAACACCTATCAAACTTGGTGTACTTTGCCATCAATAAGTCCACATGTGTATTCATGGATGCTGGTAATGGGCCATTAGGACTGCACCCATATTTATATATAAGGACTATGGAAGAAATATCCATTTTGGAGTTATTTAAATACATTAATTTAGGGCTAATCATTATGTTGTGATCTAGAATTTCAATGTGATGATATTTGGAATAGAATCCACAAACTAAGCAAGCTTCCATGCACCATGTTATGATGTTGTGACAACATCTTGATTTGTTACTCACATAGTGATACAAGGGTATTAGTTCACCGTACCAAACAATATCACATTGTTGGGGGTATCATATTTGCAAGCTAATAGATTTGGTCATTTAAAAATGGCCATGTTAAGGTCATTCACAGTTTGGCACTAACCATGACCTTTTAAACCTTAAGTGATATTTTTTGGGAATTAATTGACATTCTACAATATTTATAGACAACACAAATGGGATAATTTGCATATTGGATGGAAAACATTTCACCATTAAAAGATTCTCAACCAATGGTGTTAGCAACATGGCAATAGATTTAAGCTTAAGCCTTGGATTGACAAGCTGATGCAAATGGATGTTGAAGTAATCAATTAACACATTATAAGATTATGGAACTAGCAACCTAGCAGCTACTATCCTAAGAAAATGGTTGTAAGTAAAAAATGAATAAAAACAATGAAAACCAAAATCAACATGACTTGGGGTTGGAAGGCAATTGCCTTTTAGTTTTTCAATAATATTTCAGTGAAATATAACTTCATTTTAAACCTACTACCTTCACGTTTGTAGTTGTTGCCTTTGTGTTTGTAATTGTTGCCTTCCACTAATTGTTTTGATACAATAACTACCATCCTACTATAGCTACCTTCCTATTTAACCACTTTCATGCTACAATGACCTTCTTGTCGTAGTTAACTTCCTATTGTAATTATCATCATATTGCAACTACCATCTAGTGATTGATTTCCAACAAGTATGTTTTAAAAAGTGAAATGAATAAAAATTTAACTAAAGTGAAAATTATTGCCTTCAAGTTGCTTACTTTCCTACTATAGCTACCTTCTTGTTACAACTACCTCATTCTACATTAAACAAAAATATGAACTTTTTTTTTGCATCCAAGAAACCAAGGCAAAACACAAAAGAAAATATGTGACACAACTTTCAACCAAAATTCATTGTATTTTTTCTTAATATGAGTATAACCTTCTTCTCCCACTTCACACACCAATTTCCCTATAAACACACATAGAATGATAGGTTGAAAAGGAATGAGAATGAGGGAATGAAGGAATGAACCCAAAATAATAAGGGACCAAAAGTGGTTCCCCACCGCACATGAGTTTCCTTTATACTACTAGATTTCCTCTTTATCATAATATTTTCCATGTATCCTAATCAATGATAAATTACCCTTATCTTTTAGAAACAAACTATTTTAGTGGTTTCATTCCATAATAAATAAAGGTTAATAAGTATAAAACTACCACTAGTGATTAAAGAATTATAAAAAGCATTATAAACTAGTTAGATTAAGATATTTACTCATTAACAAAAAAAATTATATTGGAATTCTACTTTAAAATTCACTAAACTAATTATTTTGCTCTAAAGGTAATTCATTGACGATACTACTATCAAGTAACATTTCCAGGTAAACATCATTGTGTAGGTTGTCATGATGACCAACCACCGTTGGTGGTGGTCAATAGGGTTAAATTCCCATAAACAACCCTACCAACATTTGTAAGTTTTTCACACTTTTATGCATTTTAGGTTGAAACATAGGGATGATTTGGGATTCCAATTCATTGAGTATGGAAGAACCAAATGTAGATCAATGAAAGTGAGCCATGAACTTCCAAATTGACACCACTATAATGTTAGGCATTTATTAAGGTGCTCAAAAACAAATTTTGGGGTAGGTCATGGACCTTAATTGCTTCACATGGGTATTTAATTTGGTTTTGGTTGATTATTCCTTCCTCTTTATTTTCAATTATTAGGGGTTTATTGGATTGGCAACTAGGTAGGTAGGTGTAGCCATGTAGGTGGGTTTTAGTAGGTACTTGCCTAAAGTGTTGGTAGGTAAGAAGGTGGAAGGGTAGGTAGGTAGAAAAATAGATGGGTGGAGATGAAAGTAGCACATTCTAGATTTATAAGTCAATAGGTAGATTGGGGAAGAATTTATTTAAGTTTAAATATATAGGTGAGTAGGTTGGTGGGGGATAGTGGGGGGTAGTAGGTGGGTGCAGGGGAAAAGATTCAAAAGTTGTTAAAAAAAAAAAAAAAAAAAAACAAAGAGGAGAAAAAAAAAAGAAAAAATGAAAAAATGAAAAAATATATATATAAAAAAAATGGAAAAGGAAAAAAAAAACAAAATAGAAAGGAAAACCAAAAGAAACAAAAAAAAAAGGAAAATGAAATTGCGGGAAATACATGAAAACAA
>Ga0116227_10002869_pt1 | contig 38815 bp, 27 predicted proteins | sample S1TSphgellanicum_FD_89693 | JGI IMG/M metagenome (GOLD analysis project Ga0116227, IMG submission 89693) | Host-associated microbial communities from peat moss isolated from Minnesota, USA - S1T2_Fb - Sphagnum magellanicum MG | ecosystem: Host-associated > Plants > Peat moss > Unclassified...
ATAGAAATATTTTGTTTGTGAAGTTGTTTTCTGTAGTGTGGGATGTGTTGCTTGGCTGTTATTTTTTCCCCTTTTTCAAGAAGAGTTTTGCAAATAGAAATATTTTGTTTGTGAAGTTGTTTTATGTAGTGTGGGATGTGTTGCTTGGCTGTTATTTTTTCCCCTTTTTCAAGAAAAGTTTTGCAAATAGAAATATTTTGTTTGTGAAGTTGTTTTATGTAGCGTGGGATTTGTTGCTTTTGGCTGTCTTGTTCCTTTTCGAAAAGAGACTTTTGGAGAGAGAATAAGTGACTTGTCACGTTTCTAAAGATTTGTTTTGTGATTTCCATGGATTTTCTGACATATAGTGCTTGTTACATGCATGGTTTTTCAAATGAAGAGATGAAAGTGGTTGGAGGAAAAAACTAAAGATAATTTGTTTTTGGAATGGTCTGTTTTAGGGTGTTAATTTTTGTTTTGTTGTAATGATAGAGAATTGCAGAGAAATTTATGAATGAAAATAATGTGTTAGAATATGTGAAAATAGTTTTGCTTTGTGGGAGTTTTGTTTTGTGTTAGATTCGTAAGTTTTCATCCACATTTTTTGTAATGAGTTGGGAAAATAGGGTAGTTTATTAAGATTTTCTTTATGGTTGTAAGAAGCGATTTTTTAAAAAGTGTGAATTTGTTTCACAGAAGAAGAAAGAGGAAAGGATGGATGTAAAGACAATGGAAGATAGTTTAGAAATTGTGAAGACATGGTTTAAATTTGTAATTTTCTTCATAGTGATAGATTAAAGACTTGTAGAACAATTAAATGAACATGATGAGAAAAAGGTTATTAATGTTTAGAATATTTGGTACATAAACAAAATGTGTATTATTAAATATTTATCTTCATTGTAATTTTAAATTGTTCAATTTTTCATGTTTATGGAATGGAAATCAAATCATTATGTCAAAGCATGCCCCATTCCTTACTTTTTGTAATCCGATTTCTACAAATTACTAATTTGCCATTGTCAATTTTCTAGTCTCATTGATGAGTCTTTCCAAAAGTTTGTGCATGCATGTAGTGTTTGTTTTGCAAAATTTTTTTAACAAGTTGGTGTTTCATTGAAAAATTAAACCAATGTTGAAAGTTTTCCAATTATTTTGGATTTCAATTTTTGAATAGATCAAGCTTTCTGAATATGTTTCAAATCCATACCATAATGTACAACATACATAAACTAATTACATTGATAGCAAAACCATCAAGAGCTATAATTATCTTTCATTGGGTTGATCCATAAGGATGAAAGATCCTTCCATTGTGATTTGGAGAGCTTGAGAGGCAAGGAATTATTTCTAATGCAAAATCAATATTTAATCTTGGTGTTTGTTCATGGTATACCATATATGATCACATTATGTATTTCAAATGGTCTTGTAATATTAATTCTTGTGGTAGACCTATATTTTTCTTGCAATTTGAAGATTCATGCTCACATTTGTTACATTTATGATACTTAGTTTTCACCTCAAGAATAACATCATTAATCGGTAAAACTTCCTTTACCATTCATAACAAAGCTCAAAATAATCCATCATCTTAAATCTCACTAACAATCAATGAACAAAAAAAAGGTTTAAATGGTTGGATTGATTGAGGTGAACAATTCATTTTTTGGTGGGAAAGTTCCATTTGCTCTCATATTGTGCACTACTCACATATCTTTGATTGCACAATTTTTAGTATCATAATTGTAAATCACTTTCATTCACACCTAGAGAAGCTATGTATTTTTATTATTTTGTAAATAAAAATAAAAATTGAAAATATTTTGTTCATTAAGGTCTTTAGTTTGCAGGAGGTCTTGGATGGACTATCATTAACATTGGTATGACAAAACAAATTACTATGCCATACCTCATGAGGAATAATTCAATGTGAACCTTCTGGTAATGAAAAGTAATTCACAAGATTTACATTGGGAAATGGCATTACTTTGATCACATTCATAAAAAAATCAACAATTTAGTACTTATGTAGCTAGCCCACCTAGGTCTAATTATATTAGCTTGCCATGTTAATTGTGTTAATTTTGTTTAATTATTTTTTTTAAATGTATTGGTCAACTTTAAATGTTTTGGTTTGTGTTGTTTACAGGAGGTTCTTAGAAGAGGTTTTGTATAACTAGGGTAATATTTCATTCTTGATATTTATTGTAGTTAGTTTTCATCATTTTCATTCATGATTTTTTATGTAAATATAACAATAAGTTTTTAAAATTTATTATATATGTTATTTTGTTTGATATAAAAGTATATAGTAATTTATATGTTTGATGATGAACTTATGGTTTGAAAATTGTTTTATAGGGATTTATTTTATATCAATATGCACATTATTTGGCATGTAAATCAAAAGTGAGGTTTAAAAAGGATATTTTTGATCATGTATGGTTGCAACCAATGCAACATTATCAACCTTATGCTAAAAGTTGGAATGTTTGACATGAATTATATGATAAATGGATTAACTCTTCTACAAATGTGTTTTGGATGATGAAATGTTGTGCAATATGTGGAATAGTCAAATTGAAACAATGCAAATGATTTTTTTAAATGAATAATGTGTTTAACAAATTAAATTTTGATGAGTCTAGATGGATTGATATGGGATTGATAAATGTCTTTTGTTTAATTATACAACCTCTTCAAGTGGAAAAAACATGATTTTATGTTTCAAATGTTATAATGAATATGATGCACCCACATATGGAAAAAATATGTTGATTTTCAATCACCAACATACATGAAAGAAATTTTATCAAAACACCACTTTATATACAATTGTTATCTTTTTAAAATATTGGATTACATATACAAAGTCAAAATTGGGGTTTTAGTATTGGTGAATCATAGATGTTAGTTTATTAAATAGTCCTTTGTTAGGCTGGGATGGTATATTAGATAAAGAAATATCTCTAGAGAACAACTTTCAAGTATTATTTTTCCTATTTTATCACAAATTTTGAAAAATAATCAATGGTATGAATACATGACTGTTTTTGAACAATCAAATGATATTAAAAATATGTGCATTTTGTCTTCAAATGTTATTCATAACATCATTAGAAAACATGATATTTCTAATGGTAGATTTGAAAGTATGCATGTTACTAATGAAATACAAAATTTATCATTATTATTTAATATGTCTATCAATTCACAAATTCTTAAAGATTTTCTTATCATGGGAAATTTGAAAAAATGATTAATTAAAAACAAAACATGTGATGAACGACTTTTGCTTGAATGTAATGGAGTACAAAAAAATATTACAAACATAAATTTAGAACTTAGTTTGTTTCCATTCCTTTTTCCACATGGGAATGGTGTTTATGATGGTAAAATACCAATACATGAATATTTAAAATATCACATGAGTCCATTGTTTTCACCATTTACATTGTATAAACCATACTTATTTATTATGTATGATCTTTGACAATCAATCCAATCGATTAAAGAAACTTCAAATACTTGTTTTTCAAAAACCATAAAAAAATGCAAAAAAAGAAAATCCAAAAATGACTAATGCACAAGTTCTTCAACATATGAAACAATTTTTTTTTTAATTCCACCAAATGATAGCTTACAACTTAAATTATTTTTAATGTTTTGACCAAAACAACTTCATGAATGTGAAAATCATTGTATTAGAAGGACAAAATGGAAATTTTTAATTTGGTTTTTTGCTTTTGCCATATGTTGAGCCCAATTTTTTTTTAATAAAAAATAAATAAATCGGAATATTATAGACCATGTAATGAAAATCAAAATGTTATCCCATATCATCTTACATTATTATTATTATGGGGAACACATTTAAATATATTACATATCACATCTTCTTATTGGTCATTTTATCTTTTAAAATATGCAATGAAATGTGAACCACTTGGAATATTGAATTTGGATACCTAAAATGCAAAATGACTTGGTTTACAAAATGCATCGAAAACACAATTATAATTAATTTCTAATTTAATTATATCAAAACAGGTATCACCTATAGAAGCAACACTTATATGTTTAGAAATACCAATTGCACAAAAAAATCGAGGTGTTAAATATATTTACACAAAACCATTGTTACTTTGTATGAAATTAGTTACCAAATCAAAAAAATTAGGTTCTCATCTAATTGATATTTATATTTCTAGACTAATTGTAGTTGAAAATTAACATTTATCTAATATTTAAACAATATGCACATGATTGTAAATTATATCTTAATTGTTCACATGTAGGAAAAAATATTCTTGGTTTCATTATTTATGAAAATAAAAAATTAATGCAATTTGCAAATTTTCACCCTATGTATAATATCAAAGCTTTTTTTTTCAATATTGTACTACATTGGAAGTATTTTTTTCGTGATGCAAAAGACTTATTTTCTAAAAATAATATGGAATTATCTTATGTGCGTGAATGTCGAATAAAAAGATTTTTACATAACATTGAATCTTCATATCCATATTTGATGCAATATGCAACTCATAATTTGTTTGAAAATGAAAAATAGACACAACTTGTTGAAATGTTTTTGGAAAAATATCCATACTTAAATCCAAATTTGAACAATGAAAAAATTATATTAATATGTGAAACAAATATGAATAAAAAATCAAATATTATGAAATATATTCAACATGAATTTAAAGATGAAATCCAAATTTGTGTATTTAATTTTAACCATTAAAAATATTTTATATTTTTAATGAACATTCAACAAGATTACATGTATTAAAAGGAACACTTGGAAGTGGGAAAAAAAAATTTGGAAATATTTCACACATTATTTCCAAACACAAAATAAGAATTTATTATTAACCACAACAACTAGAGTTGTTATTTTACGATTATCACAACATGTTTGCACTGTACATACTCAATTCAAAATATTATTACATGGTTATATTTATGTTTTACCACAACCAAGTGACATATTACAAACATTGAAATATGCACATGTTGTTATTATTGATGAAATGTCAATGATGATTAGTACTACTTTATGTGCAATTAAACAATGTTCAAAACAAGCTCAAGGTAATATAAATCCATTTACAGATGTTTTATTATTAGTAGGTGATTTGGCACAATTATTTGCAATATGTAGACATTTTTTAAAAAAGAATGAATTATATTGTAACATTTGTCACGTTTCATTGGCTCCATGTTGGTCAATGGCAACTCATCATGTTTTAATAGGTTCTATCAAACATTCTATAAATCCTATTTTTCTTCAATTTTTAAATAATATTTGCTTCAAACAACCAACACAAAATGAAATTGATAAAGTACTTTCAAGTTGTTATGTTTCAGAAAAGGATTTGTTATCACACATTGATTATGGCACAAATATTTTATGTTCACATCAAGAAGATGTCAAAAAATGTAATGACTTATTAATACATAAGATTTTTCTTTCAAATGAAATTTTTGATGTAACAATGGAAACTGATGCTTTGGACATTGAAAATGTAAAAATCGGGTTGCATGATCCAAAATTTAATCATATTAAATATGTAGCTATTGGAACAATTGTTATGCTTACAGAAAATATAAATATATCCAAGGAGTTGCAAATGGAACCATTGCTATGATAACATCTATTGTATTTAATAATAATAAAATGGTTACAAGTATTAATATAAAAAAATTCAGCACCAATATGTTTTTGACATTAAAAAGACAAACATTTCAATATAAATATACCTATGAAACATATTACTATAAAGCATCATTTCCAATTATATTAGCATATGCAATCATAGGTCATAAAGCACAAAGTGCAACAATTAAATCAAAAGTTGTCATTGATATTACAAACTCATTTGTTGCAAATCTTGCTTATGTTATGTTATCAAGAGTTATTAATCGTTCAAATTTAAATATTCAAGGGACTTTAAAACCTTTTGATTTTAAATGTATTTATCAATATTGATTTTATAATCATACATAAATTTTACAATTGAATACATCATCTTTATAAAAATTTAAATTTTCTTATATAATTTTTAAAATTATATTCCCAAATGTAACAAAATATTCTCAAATATTAAGTTCATAAAGTGAAACATGATGATAAGGTTCTGAAAACATACATCTTATTTCTTAGAGTGCACCACATCAAAAGTTAGTTTCTTTTTAATCTTTAGTAATTATTACAAAAGTTTTATTCTTTATCTTGTTTCATGTTGAACTGAACAAAAACAATCTTAATGGTGATGTTTTAATGTGAAAAACAACTTATATCCAAGGGGTGTGTTGTTTCTAGGATTTGAAAGATAAAAATTTTGAACACATACACTTTATTTCTTACAATGCACCATATCAAAAGTAAGTTTATTTCTAATCTTTTGGAAATAAACTTTCTAATTATTATAGAAGTTTGATTTTCTATCTTGTTTCCTTATTGAATTCAGCAAAGAGTCTTACTGGTAATGTTTTAATGTGAAAACAACTCATATCATGCCACTGTTCATTCTAGGATTCCGGTGATAAGCTTATGGACACACACACACCTTATTTTATTATAATACACCACATCAAAAGTGAGTTTGTTTTTAATCTTTTTTTGAAAGTAGGAATTATTATAGAAATTTGAGAACATTGTTGAGTGTTGGATTTTATGATTTCCCAATGTGTTCCCTATGATGTGAAATTATTTGGATCTATTATTAATTAACAAGGAATAGAAAAAGAAAAAAAGAAAAAATATATATTATGGTGTTCATATATTTTTGGCTATTCCCTTCTTTATGAAATCTTCATGAAAAATTCAGCCAAAAAGCTCACTAATAAAAAACCCCTTTTATTTTAATTGTAACTTTATCCACAAAATTTTCAATGTAAAAAACCCTTAATTTTTCTATTTTGTTTCTAAGTATTATAATTATGTGACTTCAAGAGTACATTAGGGTGTCCAAGTTAAAAGTGAATTTATGGGTAAAGTTGTTGGTTCACTTGGCCTAACAATCTAAATTTAAGTTTGATCATTTTAGTATTTCTTTATAGACCAACAATTTTTCTGAAATTTTCAGTGAATTAAATATACTAGGTATGCAATGAGTAATCTCTTGGATCCTAAGGGGAGCACTACTATGACAAAAAGGAAACACTTACACCCATATAAGAGCCTATGATATAGATGTTAAAGTGCTTAGGACATGGTTGTCTAATCTAGTCTTATATTTCAAAGTCATTGCACACCTTGGGACATATGTAATAAAAGCCCAAAAAACAATTTACTCCTACCTTTTAGAAGTAAGAAAATGTTTATGCCTACTTATTAATAGGTATAACCGGCCTCCTTTCTATTTTTTTTCCATTTGTAATGTATATAGTATATACATATGTAGAAAAGAAAAAAAACAACCCAAAAAAAACTAAACTAAAAACCAACCAAATTACTCTTACTATTCCTTGTGAATGAAAAGCTCTCTTTAAAAACATATGCAAATGAGAAATTTGGGGGAAAAGAAAAACGTTGTCTGCTATAGGCCATTGCACCTTGGGACAAATGCCAAAAATAACTCTATAAAATCGATTTAGAAGTAAGACACCTATTATGCCTTCTTATTAGTAAAATGGACCTTTGGAAATAGCAAAGTGTCTCTTGAAAAAATATGTATTTTGAAACTCAATAATTCAATACCTTTATAGATAAAAAAATTTCCCTCATTATGTAATGTTGAAGTCCAATCATTCTGAAGAATATTTATTTAATTTTGAAAATATAAAAATATGAAATAAAAATCCTTTAAATATTATTTTATAAAATAGGCAATTGTAACAAATTTTGACAAAATTTCCAATTTCTTTTATTTTCAATATATTCACATGAAACAAAAAATTTATAATTTTCAACATTTCAGTATTATTTACAAAGGGTAACAAACCCTATTTACAAAAGTTTATAAACTATTATAAACATGAAGCACTTCCACTTGTAAATTATCTCTTTTGAAATCAAAGGACGAGGATTGGTGCCAAGAGACAACAAAAGGACAATGTTGAAAGTACCCACCAGGATTACATGCACCACAGACACTTTAGAATCACTTTGGAGTTGAGCGGTTTGAAATTTACTCCCAACACTTGTGTGTAAAGGGTGCGGTGAAATGAAGACTAAAAGAATCCATTGACCATACACTATTGTCTCTTGTTGTTCATCATATGTTGAACCACACCATGTTCATGCATACATTCTTTTTCCTGCTCTGTAAAAGTTTTTTTTTCAAGATGAAGGTTAGCACTCTCATCTCGTTTTTCATGTCACCATGCGCACCCATCTCTACAAATATAGAGAATCTCTCCATAATTATAATTAAAGTCCACTGAGAGACAACATGATGATAAGGATATAGGTATCTCAAATATGATTTGAAACAAACAACAACCAATCAGCAAAAATGAAATAAAGCAAACCTAACCCTACAAAGATTGAAAACAAATTTTTAAAAAAACCAAGAATCAAAGGGCAGTTTGAACAACAGCAAAATGTATGGTACTAACTACAAAATATAACATTCCCTTTTACTTGAATAGCTTCTAGCAAGTGGTGAAAGTCAATTTTAAACACATGGCATTGCACAAATTCATTTAAACATGTTTTTATTACATTTAGCAAAAGTTAACATCTGCTCAAAATAAATCACAATAATGGTTAATTATCCATTCAAAAAACATTAAAAAATCCTATAGATTATCTTGGTTGATGGTCTTTTGTTCAGTGATCCCCTTTCTATCTCCACAACCCATCTTCTATTTGAACTACATATTATAAACTATAATATATTGTATATTAATATTTATTCTTGTATATATCATATATGTAATTTCCCCATAACTATCCTATAGACTATTATTTTGATATATTAACAACTAGGAGTGCAATATATCAAAATCATGAAAAGCCAAAAAGCAGGTATCAAATATACCTTGATAGCATTTCACAAATTGGAAATTGGGATTGGTGTCTTGCTTAATCATGTTTCAATGGAACCATGGTGCTCACCAATTGGAATGAAAACATCATCTCCAAAGGGCAATTAACCACTAAACAATTCATTTTTTGGTGCAGGGACAGTTTTTATGGGAGTATTTTAAGTTTGGTATAATATGTGTTGAGGTTTGATTGAAATTTTTTTAAATGACACTCTTAATTAAATTATAACACTTGAAAAATCTAATTTTAAAATTTGAAAATAAAATGCCATCATTTCATTACAAGGTGAACTTTTTAGGTGATGTAAGATCTTTTGTCATAGTCCATAAAAAGTGTTATGGACTTTTATTACATAATAAACATGTTTTAATTGTTGAATTTTTTTCTTATATGATTGTGAGGTTGTTGCAATGTTAAAATAAAAGTTTCCAATCAAATTTAATATTCTAGTTTATTAAGATTTTGCAAGATTATCAATAGCCTAAAAAATCCATAATTTATTGCAATGCAAAAATTGATAATTGTTGTTTTGTAAAAAGTGACATTATTACCCAACATAACATCTGTGAATTATAAATTTCAACAAACCCATGTTTTTACTTCTAACTTTTCCCCTAGCTAATCAAATCAGAGCACGTGTCATAATTTGAAAACTTGTAAGTTTAAGGTTTAGGTATTTTTCTTGCCTCCTGCTTTCAAATGGATTAATTTTCATTCCCAAAACATCAAATATTCACATTAGAAATTATGAAAAATGAAATTTGTGGACACCACATGTGCCACTTTTGGTCCTCCTTAAAGTGCATTCACCCCAAACTAAACAAGGAAACATATGAAAACAAAAGTAAGTCTTTCAAGTTGGAGTCATACTTCAAAAACTTGCCTTCACATGAAAAAAAATATAGATAAAAAATGGTTGTATTTATACAATGCAATATAATAGATGGAAAACCTCCATGGTATGCAAATGCAAGTAATGCAAAACAAATCACTATGGTATAAACATCAATATTTATATACACAAATTCTAATGATGAATGTATATGAAAAAGAACCCACATACAATAGAAATTGGTTTCTAAACTTAAAGTGGATCATCATGAGGAATTATATAAAATCTTAAAGTTGAAGGCACATGTCATGGACATGACAACTTAAAGACAATAATCTATGCACCACAATTTAATACAAGATGATGAACACCCTACTTAAGTTGTTTTTAATACAAACAACTATAAAACACCCAATGTTAGTTTGGCATTTCCATCACTGCTCACAACAACCTCCACAATGTGCTTCTTTAATCCTAGTTTAAAATTTGTCCAAAACAAAGTTGACATTAGATGGACTTTCCATGTGTGCATATTTACCTTCTAACAAACAATAACTACATGAGCAAAGAGCATTGAAGAGACTTCTTCACCCCACCTTATTTGGTTAGGGGTTAGCCAACATAAATAAGCAAAAGGATAGCTACCAAAATTTGCCTTGCCACATTTGCATGGATTTATAACTCCAAAAAGAAGAATATAACAACAATACATTTGTTCAGACATTCTCATACACCTTATTTTTCTTGGTTAACTTCTTGCATCAATCAAAGCAAAATTCTTAATGGGTGAAAATTTAAACAAACAAAAATATGAAAAGAACCTAAACAAGTCAAACAAAAATAGAATTTGTCAACAATTTTTCACTTACTGACAATTACAAATCTTGAACAACTAACCATCTCACCAATTGCATTAAATTTTGTCACATATATAAGTAAAAGTAAAATTGCAAACATTGGTAATGCAAATTTGGGAGCTTTCTCTTACATATCTCAACATTCTAATTAGTATGACCTAAACCTTATGAAATTGAGCATGGGCAACCATAATACAGATAAGGTTAAACATATGATGTCAACACATTTCAAACCCTATAAATGAGCCCATGGATAAAAGTAATTAAAAATCCATCCTGGGCTTCAAAACTCCATTATGTGTAAATATGTTAAACAAAAGACACGTTTGTTATGACCAATTGGCAATTTTGCAACTTCATGACCACAATGAACAAAACACAATGGGTCTAAGTATTGTTGGGGTACCCCATTTGAAACATAAGGACTCATTCCTAAGACCCCCAAATTCACCTTTTTGTTCAAGAAACCTATGACATGTTTTAGATTTCCCTTTTTTTTCTCATGTCAAATGAAATAATTTTGCTTCAAATTTTATATGGGCATCTAAATTTTTATTTTTATTTTTCACTTATGAATGTAAGAAACATAAAATTTATCCAATGTGAATTATGTTTTATCAATGGCCCAAATTCCCAAAATTTTCATTTTTTGAAATTTTGTACATTGCAATAGGCCGTTTGGTTATTGTCACATTTGAACATTTTATATACATTAGCAAACTAAGGTGTTTGTCTTTAAAATCGTGAGGAAAAATAATTTATTTAAACATTCCTCATGGTTCCTTGAACTTTTTTTTTCTCATGAAACAAAGTTCTGGAAAGTTTTCTAGGACTTGTTAAGAATCTTTAAACTTGTTCAAATTTGAAGTTCTATGCATAAAATAGTACCTTAACAATATATGTATTTGTGAAGGAAAAAACCTTTCAATATGAATGTGTTATTAAGTTTCAACATGTTCAAGTGAAAGGGTCCACTTGATATTAAATGAAACAGTCCTTTTGGGTACCCTAACCGTACTTGGACCCCAATACCTTTGTATACATGTTGTGTACTTGGTAAATACACCCCATAGAAGTCACCTACTTTTTTTTTCTTTTCTTCTCCAAACACACAAAATCCTTGGCCAACTTACCTTCTAGTGTAGCTCTCCCATTCAAATTCTTAAATTTACAAAAACAAAATCAATTGATTGTTGAGTTTTGAGCAAACCTACTTGGCACAAAGAATGCCAAAAACCATTTCCTCCTCCTTGCACATTGAAAGCATTATTGTTATTGTTCAATTTTCAATAATAGAATTATCCTCTCATATGTGAAAGATGTTTTCCTTAATATGACTACAACAACATAGGAGCAACAACAACTTCCATCCATTGTTTTTGCTGTTACACCTGTTATTGTGGGTTTAAAAGTTGCAATTTATGAAGTTATTGCACTATTGCTTCTCTAAACTCCTACTTGCTTTCATTTCCTCCCTTCCCCAACAACATTGTACTGTTTTTCCTCCTTGTCCTCTGGTTGTTGTTGGCATTAAATTCTATTACCAAATCCAAACCACACCAACTAACATACCCCATGATTCAAACCCTTGATAGATACCAAGTAAGAGATAGACATCATTACTAGAAAAAAATTTACATTTTGCCATTTTGTGGAAGTTGTAATCGATCAATATGTTAAAACCTTCATTCAAAAGATTTTTTTTCTTCTTGAATTTATCATTAAAAGATTGGTCTTACAAACTACATGTCCTATTACTAATTACATTAAGAGAATGAAATCCTCAAAAAAACATACCTTTGATATGGCACCATCCACTATGAGAAATCGAGTCCGCAAAAACCGCACTACGTTGCAACTAAAACTCAAAAAACAACTTGTATACAATTGTTATGTAACTATCCCTTGGGTATTACAACTAGTATGCAATTGTCCCCTTAGAAATACGATGTATTAATAAATAAATTGCCATATCAAAAAATCAATTGATTGTATTATAATTATAAATGAATTGAAAATGGTCTTCTATACTTTAATTTATACACATCATACATACATATGCAGTTAACCATGTTTGACTTTTTCAAGAGTTGCATTATAATTACATGTGATAACTACTTTAGAATTATTATAAATGTGTCATTAAAGCAACAACTATGTTGCAACCAATGTACAATGTACATACATGCAATCATACCACATGTCCATATCTCCACCACCCATTATGGGACACGTTTGTAATTAGTTTTTGATTATGATTCCCATTGATACAATTAGTATGGCCATTATTAAAATACTATTATTCAACTATGTTATGACTATAATACAACTACTTATAATTTAATAAGGATACATATTCATCAATTATTTATATTTTCATCATATGTGTTTCATTTTAAGTGATTTAAAATGTTATGGGAGTGCTTCCGCAAGTTCTAGAAATCTTTTTTGAAGTGCGAAGGAAAATGAATAATGAAAAAATAACAAGAAGAGAAATTAGTTTTCCAACTTATAAAACACATTTTTTTCTTTGGACCCCTCCTACTTTCAAACCTCATAACTTTCTTATTTCTTATTCATTGAAAACAATTTAAAATGTTATAGGAGTGCCACCTAAAATTCTACAAACCATCTTTGAACTTTAATAACAATAAAACAACTTACAAGGAATTTTGTGGGTGCTTGGGAACTAGCCTTTGTAACATTTGGTGGTTTGTTTTTTTGAGTTCTTGACCCCCTCTAGTTTGAGGGGCCATAACTTTATCAATTCTATTATGTTTTTGACAATTTTTAGTGCATTAAACACGCCAATAGGAGGGGTTCAAGTTTTGTTTAAACATAAAAAATAATGGAGCCCTCCCCTTGGATATGGCTTGCTTTGAACACTTAAGTGTTATAGTTACAACTTAGTTGCAACTAATGAACAATTAAAAGATTTAACCCATATGTTTTGTTTTCAATCTCATGTTACAAACTATATAAAGAAGGCTTGTTCTCTTATGTTCTCACATTAAAATACATGTGCCATTTTGGGATGAATTGAAAAAAATTAACCTAAAGGCAAAACATAAAATAAAAAATAAAATTTCATAGTTATTTTTTAGTGCACTTAATCTTACATGTTTTCCTACCTATTTACCTACTTAAATAAATAAGTCTTATTTATAGGTAAGTAAGTAGGTAGGTCCTAGGTAAATACATAGGTATGTAAGTTTTAAGACCTATCAACTTACCTACCTATGGTTATGTACGACCTACTTAGCTACTAAATTTTTATTATTTATTTATTTCCAAAATATAATCAATATCCAATGTGAAAATTTTCAATTGTGCCACATGTCACAATCTCGAACCGTCATTAATGATCGTTATGGACAATGGAGATCAGTATTTTGATTTTTTATGTCCAAAAGTTTTCGTAATGCCACATGTCAAGTTTTAATAGATGGATGACAATTTTAATGATGTCAACATGACATCATGGGTGTAGTTATAATGGAGCTGAATATTAATTAAGAATGAGTTGTTTTGACTAAATTACAATGATTTGTTTTGATTGAATTACAATGAGTTGCACCATATATATGGTGAGTTGTAACTCTACAGCTCATGCAACTTGTCCATTAGCACTCACGACATATAAATACAATGAGTTACAAGTTTCCTCTACCACTCAAAAATTGAGTTGCAAGGCCAGTTGCAAAACACCCCTTTTTTTTGTAGTGATCATTTGAAAGAATTAAGAGCCATGAAAAAAAGGAAGAAAAAGAAGACCATGAAGAAGAAAAAGCTAAAAGTCAGTCACAATAAACAAACCAAGCTACCTTGGCAAGGAACTACAATGGACGTCCAACACCAAACATCATCATCATTGCTAGAATCGTGGTTGTAATTTTCCAACTACAATAACACTTTAAAAATAACACAACAATGAACATGGTAATAACCTGGCATGAAAGTTGTTCACAAAATGTCTTAGACTGAAAATTCTTAAAGTTTCTTAATAGCATGAATAGCCATGTCAACCTTTGCATGTAGTTCACACTTAGAATTCAAAAGAAATAATCCAAAAATCTCAAATTTTCATAACAATGTGATAGTTTCATGACAATTTCAATAAAGCTTTACATATGGTTAAACATCTTGGTTGGCTACTTCTAAGGTTTGACATCCAATGTAACATTGCCAAGCACAACACAAGCTTGTAAAGCAACACATTACATGCTATAATGACAATTGACATAATTGCATGTAGGTTTTTTGCTTCTCACAAAAGCTAGGTAATTCTTCAAAATAATCTAGTCTACAAACCCAATTTTAACATTCTTTTGGATTGCTTCAATAGTTCAAAAACCTACAAATAACCACATACCTTTATTTCATCAAAGGGTCCTTGTTTTCTTCCCCACCACAAATCTCACAAATGTCACCATTAGCATTACATATTCTTAAGTAGCTTACATGCCTTCTTTTCATATAGTATAAGATAAGGACAACATAGTTTATATGCCATGATAAAAACAATGTAACAACTACAAATGTATGCATAGAGTTGAGAAAGTGCATTTTCTTACCACCCCCTTTGCATGCATGATAGTACTAAAAATTTTCCATTTCATTAGAAGAAAAATGGGTTTTTTCGACTTGTCCAATGTGACTAATTTTTATCACATGCAACTAAAACACTAGTTGCCTTGGATAAAAATAGTTCCAAAAGTTAGTTACAAAACCCCATTTTTCTTTTAGTGTTTAAACTTGAAAAGTTGAATGCCACCACAAGTTGCACCAATTAGTCAATCCCCTTAAAACAAAACAAAACACAAAATCTCATATAATATCGAAGGGAAAATTGAAAAGCAAAGTAGTGGAAAAAATCATTTTTAAGGTTTGGCACTCCAAACCTTAAAACCAAAATCCTATTTTTTTATAAATTGAATCAGTCACAAGTTTTCAAGGCTCATTTTCCTACATCTAAACGTTAAACAATTTCATCCAAAAAAACCATGACTTTGGTGACATGCTTGAAAGTACATTTGTCCACCACCAAATTCATTGACACACCCCAAACTCCTTGAAAAACTCAAATGCAAATTCGAAAGTGAAAACATCAAAAGAAAAAAGAATTGGGGTTATGCTCTTTAGCTCGCAAAACTTCAATCTAAGAGGGGCATGCTAAAGCCCCAGGATGGGGACCAGGACAAGTGACAAGTGAATCAATTATTCATATGGACCTACACAAACCAAACAACAAGTTGGTTAGTGCATAGTTAGAGCACTTTTGGTGCACAGATGAGCCATAAACATACATAGACTCACCACAGCCCGGACTTGGGGGAAATCACCGCAACCCAGACTTGGGGGAAGCCACCACGTTCCCCCTTATATTATTATTTGTGATTAGCCATAAGGGCTACACTCAAATGTCATTTTTCCCGGGATTCCTAAATCGAAAATCTTGAAATTCTCAAAATTGGGATGTTCACCACTTTGAAGGCCCATAACTTTTTATGAAAACCTTTGATTGAAGTGAAGTTTCAAGTAAAATTTTAGCCCTAGTCAAAATCTTTCTAACAATATGTGACACACCACTTACACACATGTAATTTAGGGAGATTTTTGAGTTTTAATGGTCAGGAGTCAAATTAACATTTTGACTCCCACCCCTTCTTTTAGACATAACTTGTGTTGTAAGCACTCAAATGGATCATGCAAGCCCATTTTCAACATTACATTTTAAGAGCTTTTCAATGGTATAAGGAACATTTCAATCCAATGAGCTTTGACCCCTCAAATTGTTCTTTGAACATTTGGGAGACCATAGGGATTCCAAGTGTGTGGGCTCATTCCCTCACACTCTCTCACACTCCCAAGAATGTGAATGTGACTCTCGGGTTGCATTCTTGGCCCACACATTTCCATGCCCTTGCTTTGGTCGCAAACCCAAAGCTAGGGTTATGACATTCATCATCGACAATAGCAACATTGTCACCACAACTAATTTATTCTCATCACCTCATCGACATAAAAAACAATCAATTTGACCATCTCATGCACATTTCTACCCATCACTTTTTACCATATTTTCCTTAAGTCCTAACATAGTCACCACAACAAACGAATCATTCACCAATAATAAATGATTGCCTCTTCCACAAGTTACATTTCTGAAAAATATGGCTTTTGCATTTCAACTTTAAAATCTTTGACTTTCTTTCCCTTATAACTTTTTTTTAAATATGAGTTGTTTTTTCTCTAGTGCACAACATTCTATACCATTTTTTATCATTCATGCACAACCAAACAACATGGCACCACGAAAGATAACGAATTATGTAACGCTTCTAAAGAAGTTGAAACATGACCTCATCAATTTTACTCCACCGCCTTTGGACAAAAAAAACCAAAAAAGATGAGTAGACATACTTCCTAATCGAAAAGCAACTTCGACTTTTAAATGTTTGCAATTATAAAAAATACAACAAGCCTTCATCATTCAATTCATCGATTGAAATAAACCACTTCGTCGACACGTACACTACAAAAAATAATAATAATAAAAATAAATTATATATATATATATATATATATATATATATATATATATATATATTCAAAGATCATGGAAAAATGTTAACCCCAGGTTTGTCTATCTTTTTTTGTTCTCATTTCATTTTTCATACTATAGTATTTTCTTCCTTTTTACACTATCTTGCATATTCACATATTAGTCAATCTTATTATTATAGGACATGTGAAACTGCTTTTAAACACTTTCAATATCTCCTACATTGATATTGAAAATCAACATACATAATACATGGCTACAAGAATGTTGTGGAAGGTCATCCCAGGCAATTTGGCCCCATATCAAATGGTGTTATTTCTAGTGGATACACTATAACATTATAGTGTTATAAAAATTCCACTAGAAATAACACTATAATGTTATAACACAGTGGAATATTGATACGTATCAACATGGTTTGGTCCGATTTTTGACCAAGCCAAACAACTACTCCAAAACATGGAAAATACTATTAACTGCATAGCAAAAAACAACAATTTCACAAACACTAATGCAACAATGAAAATTTCAACCTTCAAAATGAAAAACTTGACGGACTCAACAAGTTCCAAAACAAAAAACAATCGTCATTAGAATATCAATGTCACTTTGTTTATCCCATTATGTGCATAATGAACAATAGGATCTATGTTGGAAAAAACATAGATCCACTCCATAGATTTTGTCAACATCAAAACAATCATCCATATTGTATGAAACTAGATGTGAAAACTTTCTAACCTTTTGAAATGTAATTCAAACTTGATATAGTTTTTGTTGGTTTTCAAAGGTATCTCTATGATAGATATGAACATAAATTCATATGTAAATTATGTAGCATAGGACCTAACGACTATAACACATTCAATGACAATTTGACATTAGACCCCAAATACTAGTATCTTTATTGTAGAAACGTTTTGTGACTTGACGCTTTTTCATAATATACATAAACTCATTTCCTTAGGTTTTGGGCTATGTTTCAAATATTTGCATCACAATTTCAACACAGGATTTTTCTACAATTTAAAAGAAATTCATCAAAAAATGAAAAAAATTGCAAAAAAATCATGTTTCTATTATTATGTAGCCAAAATATCAAATGGTTTTTTTAAAAACTTCTTTTTTATATGGCCTAATCTATGCCATAACAATGTGGTGCACATTAGAAGGTCATAAGTCATCACCAAGAAATAACAAATAGTTACAATTAATTGTGTAGTCAATGAAAATTGGTTTTCAAAATTAGACTTTTATTAATTAGTGGAAACAATATTACAACATTTTTTATTAGGTATGAATGAACATATTTACATATATGGTTTTTTATAATAAAAAATTAAAATAAAATTCCATGCATAGAAAAACAATTTTGTTAATTTTCATTTATTAAGAAGAAAATTGTCTATTGTATAGCATCCCATTTAACTTTTTTTTAACAATATTAGAAGTAATTCTGATATTCACGTTGGAGTCAAAGTTCATATATATTCATGTAATCATGATATAATCTTCCATGTTGTGACTTCAAAAAATTTAAAAGAAAATAGCAAAAATAAAACAAATACCACTTATTAGATCACACCTAAGTCTCTAGTTTTTTGTAAACAAGTAAAACTAGTTGGGCAAAGTTCAATATCTTTCCCCCCCCCCTTAGAGATAGCCATTCACAACCTCTGGAATTTCCAGCAAAATGTCCACAATCCACTTATGTGGCCCTTTCCCACAAGTTGCCAACAAAACCCTTTATGTGGTTTTCCTCTAGCACTATAGGTTTTCCTTCAACAACAATCCCTAGAATTAGCCTGAGTCTTCCAGTGCGCCTCTCTGTTATGCTCTTTTTGTTAAGCCCATTTAAGGTAAGCCCTACACACGCTCTAGAAACCAGCAAAAACTAGAACACTCATTGTAAACCAGTAAATACCATTACACACACTGGAAAATGACGAATTTTGTTTTCAGTTCTTTTTGGGAAACAAAATTCATCATTTTTCCACAACACACATGGAATAAAATCATCACAATTACCATTATATTGACCTATAGTTACAACCTTCCTTTTTGAGTAGGTCCCCTCTCATTTACATTTGCATAATAAAATCAACCTTTTTTTTGTGCCTTGGGGCTACGTCCACCCACTAGTTGGTGGTCCACTAGGCCTGGGCGCTCATTCTGGTTGCAACTGTGCCTAGCCTTCATTGCCCTTTTGCTAAAGACAAGGACAAGAATGAGCCACCAGGGACCCCTTCTTGGTGGGAGGAGAAGGCCTTTTTGATGCAAGCATTTCTCCAAACTAATAAAATTTGAAGAAATGATTTTACGTAATTTTGTAATTGTAAAGTCACTCAATTGGAATAAATTGGCCAACATTGTTCGGGGCCCATAATTCAGTACTTCCCAATCTGAAACAATGAGAAGTGAAAATCAATCTTTCTATTTTTGGGAAAATTCTTGTCAAAAAGTAAAATTCAAAATTCAAAAATGAAATGGTTTTGATTGTTTTCAATTTCAAGGAGCAACCACCACTATAAATCTCCTTCTATTTCAAGAATTTGAGTTTGATCACAAATGTGCTAAAAACCATGGTTTGAATTTCCTAATTCTTTAATGACATATGCATTATCTTGAACAATTCAATTTGTATTCATGCACACCATATTGCCTTGCATTTCATCAATCGGTATACTAGTCAGTGTCATATTCCCTTGAAAGTTTTGATCAACTGGTTGGTTAGAGGATGAAATGCAAGGTCTAGTTTCAATGAATTGAAATTTGGACTTTGAGATTGATCATGAATTGCAATTGCACACATTTTAGTCATTTGGATTTTGAGCTTGTAGCTTACATTTGACAAGCTCAATTGGCTATGGAGCTTGATGTAAGGATGGCCTGCATTCTAGAACCCTACATTCCACAATTATTTCAAATGATCCAACTTTTAAATCATAACCGACGACACCCATGCCCATGTTTAATTTTATGATGCATGAATGTCCAATAATAAATGTTATTTATGCATTTACTTACCATTAACTAAATTTTAGGTCTTAATTGAATAATGAATCCACATATGAAAATTGATATGAGTGCCAACTTAGGAATTTTTTTTTACGAAGTGTGAACTTGATGGTGATGACAAGTGTGTTATGTATAGATTTTGAATTATAACAAGTAATTTTCGAGCCTACATTTTAGAACTAGAGTGCATTTTGGAACCTCCATGAATTATGGTGTCCTACATTTTAGAAATCTATAAATTATCAAGCCCTGCATTCCAAGACCTTTCATTTTGGATGTTTATATTCTAGAGCCTCACATTATGGAGAGTCTCGCATTTTGGAACCTTGCATTCTGTAACTTTGCTGTCTAGAGTATTCTTCAATGCATTGATCATCATTGGCATCATCATGTACATTATAGTTTCCGTTAAGAAAATTCATCAAAAAGTTTAAGATGCAAAATTTGTGTACAAGGTGTCTTAGCTATCAATAGTATGTATAACAATTAAGACAATCCTATTGTTGGCAAAAATGTTTCAAGTAATTTGATCAAGTGTTTATGGTCATGTGCATGAGTCCCAATTAATTCATGAATAAAAAAATCATTTCCTCCTTGCATGGCAAATGAACATGATGTCTCAATGCTCCAGCACATAACCTTAAAATTCTTCTATTGAAGTATTTACACAAACTATTTTTTTTGCTAGATTGTCACAAAAGGCCACTTGCTTTAACACAAATGCAAAGGCTTATTAATGCCCAAGCATTGTTTGAAGTTGAAGATCTTGAAGCAACCCAATAGGGCTTAACAAGTTATAAATGCCCATGTATTATGCCATGGTGCAAGACCACAACAACATAACACCATCAAGAAACATTTGAGACAAAATGGGTGTGATCCTTATTTCAAGTGGCTAATGGTGGTATACAAATTTTCAACATTTTGATTTTAGTATTGGTGGGATAAATGGATTTTTCTAAATGCACATACGCCTTGCAGATTAAATTAACATTGTTTTGATTAAGGTTCATGTTCATTCAGGTCCTTTGGTTGTTTGGATTGGCCAAAAACTAGTAGAAGGAATGACACCAAATAATAGAGTTATCAATCAAAAAATAGAAGTTGGGCAATATGCAACAAATAATCACCCCACCCTTGACCCAAAAATCCCAATTTACAGGATGGTTATTGAAGCCTTTGCATAGTAAGGGTAAAAGGAAGTAGCAAATTCTAGTGTGAGACTAGAATTGTGTGGGGTGGAAAGAACATACTCTCCAACCATGGCATCATGTGGGAGGCCATAGAACGACCTAGGAGGTCCCTCTCGTGATCCTGAACCTGGTACAGGTTGGGCATGACTAGTTGGTTGGGAGGACTTGCCTTTTAAATTAGCAAGTTGGGCCCTCAATGATTCGAGTTCATTTTGTAGAGTTTGAACTTGAATTACATGGGCTTGAAGCACCTCCCTCTTGTTAGCATTGTGCTCCTTCTTCTTAGCATTCTTATTAGAATTACCCTTGGTGAGCAAAACCTCAGTGGAAGGCTAAGGTGCCTTGGCTTTTGGTTGAGGGACAGCAGAAGATGTTGGTAGATTTTGCCATTGTAATCGGAGTTGCTTCCATTTCGGAAACTTGGCAAAACAGACAGATTCTTGATGTCCCTCTTTCCCACAATAATCACAAAAGAAATCCTCAAAAGGAATGTTGCACTCACTAGCTTTGTGGGCAGGATTACCACAATAGTTGCAAGAAGGTAGGATGGGTATAGCCGAGTGCACCACTTTAGTCCTTGAAAAAGAATGTGATGATTTAGTTGGCACAGCTGGTGTAGGTTGAGGCCTTGAACATGATGGATGCCTCATAGTGCTGGCCTCATAGTGTGCATGAACTAGTTCCAGCTTTTTGGAAATGTTGTACACATCTAGCAAAGTGTACGAATTTCCAAATTCTGCAAAAACCCGTTGCAAAACCTGCACGTGGAGTGTTGGAATACCTTCTAACGAACGAAAATATCGATGGGTAGCTTCCAGGTCGATGATGCTCTGGGTATCCTCTTTGAGTTTGAGAAACCTCCTGTAGAACATTTTGAAGGTTTCATCTTTCTACCGAGAAAAGTTGGCGAACTGCAGAATTTTTTCAGAACTTTTGACTTGAAATTCCAGCTCAAAAACTCGAAATAATTCTCCCACTGGATCAACAAAAGCTGGCGCATCAGTGTTGGGAGGAATGTTTGTGGTAGCATCAATGAGTTGTTGAGGAGAAAGGTTTACTGAGGTAGGTACCAAGTTTGGATTATTGGGCATAGTCCCGTGATGTGCAATTGCAACTTGCAATGTAGCTTGAAACTGCTGACCTCCATGGTGTATATGGGTGTTGAGGTCACAACTTGCAATGGAATATATAGTGATGGTGTGAAAATAGGTGCGGCAACAATTGTACCCCACTAATTAACCCCTCCAAATGGACTTTGATGTACTGTTGATGTAGTGTAACGTGAACCTGAATTCTTGGTAGGAGTTGTACTAGATGACGATGGTGTTGTGGATGTTTGATGGTACTGTCATGAGGATCACGAGCTTAAAGAAATTGGCTCAAAGGATTGTGTGTTATTTCGTAGCTAGTACCTGGGCTCTGCCTAAGCGGTAGTGCTTACATCATCCAAGGACATGGTGTTGTCCCATGCCCTAAAATTTTGTGATAATACACACCATTAGCTAAAAACACAACGTACAATTTGAAGAATACAATGCGTCGTTGGGAATAACTTCTACTAGACAGACGTCGCGTAAAGGTCAAACGAACATCCAACGAAGGTCGGACAAAACTTGGATGGAAGTCAAACAAATGTAAAATGAAAAGATAGGACGGCAGAACGGTAGGATGTAGGACGACAAGGTGCATGACAATATGGCATAGGATGCAGGACGACAAGATGAAAGTTGGATGGAAGTTCGATGAAAGTCAAATAGACGTCGAACGAAAGTTCGACGAGAGTTCAACAAATGTCGAACGAATGAAGGTCGGCCGCCACCGTTGCGATGGCGGCATTACCATTCGCAACGCTGCAATGATGGTTACGATGTTGTTACTACAGCAACTCGCAACGATGGCGTTGCAATGTTGTTGATGTTGTAACTCGCAGCGATGGCGCTATAGCATTGTTGCTACGACATTGCTTCTGGGAGCTCGCAGGGATGGCGCTATAACGTTGTTGTTGTAACGTTGCTATTGTTGCAGCTCGTAGCAATGGCGCTGCAATGTTGTTGCTATTGTTGTAGCTCATAGCGATAACGTTGTGGCGTTGTTGCTGTGACGCTGCTGTTATTACAGCTCCTCATAGCGATGGCGCTGCAACATGTTGCTGCGGCGTTGCTCCTGCTCACAACGCTACATTGCAACGATGGCGCTGCAGCGTGTTGCTACGACGTTGTTATTGTTCACAATGTTGCATTGCAACGATGGCTGCGCTGCAACGTGTTGTTGCGATGCTGTTGTTGTTCGCAATGTTACATTACAACGATGGTTGCACTATAGCGTTGCTATGGTAGAGCTACAACACGGCGACACTACAGCTTGCAACACTCCAATGTTGGTGTGGAAGTGTTGCAACGCGATGTTGCGGCGCTCGTATGGCAGTGTTGCAATGCGATGCTGCGGTGTTAGTTTGGTAGTGTTACAATGCGATGTTGGGGCACTATTATGGCAATGTTGTAGCTCGCAATGCGTGGCACTGCTATAACATGCAATGATACGGTGTTGTTGCAACGCACAACGTTGTGGCGTTACAGCAATGGCGATGCTGCAGCTCATATCGTAACAGCGCTATAGCTCACGTCACGGCAACCCAATTGCTCTATTGCGATGGCAGGCAACGCTACGCTGCTATGCAGCGATGGCGGGTGCCACTGCCAATTTTTATTTTATTTTTATTTTTTACTCAACAGCTTCCAAACTATCCTTGAAGACCATCTCTTCCTATCTTAGCGTGAGAGAGAAAAAAGAAAGAGAACGAGAAAAAAAAATGAAGGGGGGAGGAGGTTTGAAACCTACTTTGTTAGTTAGCAGAAATATAACACAAGCTCCCTCCAACAACACGAGTAGCAACACTAGTAGCAACTTGCACTCCCTCCAGCAGCAACAACACGAGTAGCAACAACTCAAAAACTCCAAAAGCATAAAAAATCTATCGCTTTCAACAAGAAGTAACAAGGGAGTAGAGTTTTTCTAGAATTGAATGCCAAAGAAAGAAGAAAATGAAATGTATGTAGACAATGGCCGTGCAATGGCCGCTGTGAGCATCTAGAAATCTTAGCTTATTATGAAGGAAACTATCCTAACAAAGGAATTCTAGAAAAACTAAAGGGAGAAAGAAAGGGCTTGGCTTTTTATATTGCTGCCAACAAATTAAAACCCTAAGTACCTAATAATGTATAGTTGCCTAAGACCGTACATTAACCCTAGAAGCGCACATGGGCATGCCCTTAATTGGCCATGATGTATGAGGCCATGTACGAGCATGACGTATTTTTTTGGTAATCATTTCAAAGTTGCAAACCCTAAAAAACACTTGACAACAAATGATAACGGTGTGGGAATAATTTTAAAGCAAGAATGCATATTAAGACCAAATGATGAAAGTCTAATTCTTACAAAATTAGAGTACATAGGTTGGGTTGAAAAAAATTTCGAACTCAATTATGGGGTATTGAAAATAGTTGTTTTGTTTTGTAATTGGGTGAAAACTAACCATATTGGGAATAATGCAATAGTTAAGCGAAATGAGTACAAATTTACACTTGTAAATTTCACTTCTCTAATTCCCATTTCAGATCAATCATTAGTTTTCCCACTACATGTAGATCAAGTATTTTTTCTAGTGACCTTAAGGAAAGAAAATAGAAAGTAGTTTTGTGAAAAGAACCTTGAAGAAGACGAGTGATTAACAATGTTCAAATTGATCTTATAGACTTTGACATGTTTACATAATTATAGAATGTAGATCAATATGTAGGTTTACAAGGTCCTAGCCGCGTTGATGAATCAATTTAACTTCCAACAATTGTAGGAGGTTCTATTATAATTTATACATCTATAACTGTTGTTGATGGGGAGGATTCAGATGATGGGAACGGTAGTGGGGATCAAGAAGTTTTACTGAGATTTAAGCCTAATAATTAGTCCTTTATGTATTATTCAAGTTGAAAGTTAGAGAGAAATAGATAGGAAATTCTAAAATCATTGGGTTGAATACATAGTTATATGGGGTAGTTTTTTAAAAATTTAAATACATATGGTTTGTACTTATTCAATCCATATGGTTTCATTTTTCACAATTTGTATGCATTTATGTTCATGTTATTCAAACTATCTAAGGCATAATTGTAGGTGATTTCAAATTGTGGGCAAATCATATGGTTTTCCTTCATGATCAAAAATGTAATTTGTATTTGGTGGGTTTAAGGCTCAACTTTGATTTACAATAAGTTGATCAAAACAAATGCTTATAGTTGCATGATATTTTCCAATTGATGGTTTCAAAACCAATTATAAATATTGGATGCATTGAAAATAATTTCCATGATAAAATAAAATTACATGTATAAACAATAAACCATGAAATAAGATTTTAATCATAGAATTTAATCATGTTTGGCCACATCAAATGTGTATTATTAGTAATAATGTCTTAAATTAATCATATGCAACATGTGGATATCCACATTAATAATATCATTCACAATTTTTAGTCATGGGGCATGACATATCAACATCCACGTCAATAATGTCACTCATGGTTTTCAATCATTAGTGACATGTCGACCTCCACATCAAAAAATTGGATGATTGATTTAAATCAAATAAGTAAACCTACTAGTCCAAATAAGCAAGCAATTTCCACGTGTAATTAGGATTGTCTAATGTGGCTAAAATGCTAATTGAACTTTGCTAGGTCAGACATATTTACTTTATAATTGAGCGAAAATAGACATAACCAATTATCCTAGATTAACTATGGTTCATTGTGTAGTCATTACAATCAAATTCTAGGGGCATAAAAGCCATGTTTTTGTAGTAATGATTGCTTGCAATTCTTATGAGGCATCACCAAAGATGAAACAAAAGGGTTTCCATTCATGCATGTTTGAAAAATGTTTTAACCTTTGGGGAGTTTACCATTCTTCTAAATATTCACATATTTTTCAATTTGTTATGATTTAAAGCACCAACATTTTGGTGCAATGTGCATCAAACACCATCAATGTGAACAAATGGAATTTCACATCATTGGTTCCAAATGTGACATCCATGGAAATAACCCCATTTTGGCCACACAATATCATGGATTGCAATTGCATAGGCATTTGTATCCCTATGGTGAAGGGGATTTGAATGCCTCTAGTTGCATTCACATCTTGGAAATAAAACACATGCTTGGGGTGATTACATGTCCAAGTTCAATATAAATGGTTAGGATTTTGTGCATCAATTTCTTTTCCTTTTCAAATGTGCAATATTTTTGTTGCTTAATAAAGTCATCCCTTGACATGGTTTCTCTTGAATTGACCATAAATGCCCATCAAATCACTTTGCGTTTAGCATATATTTGTTCAATATTATGTACCCCGAGCTCAATTTAGTCCATATATGGTCCTTAAGAGATTTTTACATTCATAAAACATAAAAAGACATACAAGTGGTGGATTCAAGGCCATATTTGCCATGTGCAACTCCCCATTAGGTTAGGTATGTGATGGATGGTAATCCACTATGGCCAAGTGTACACATCTTTTAATTGAAAATTAAGCTAAACAACTATGTTTGATAAATCTACCATGGGAATGTGGATATGGGCTTATACCAACATTCATACTTAAACCACATGCAATCAATTGAATAGCCTAGGTTTGTGTGACATACATAGTAATAGTGGGGGATGTTGCAAGTTGGATAAAGGTGATAGTGAGGGGTTTTGGATCTCAATAGATTGGGACAATGCAGTTCAGACCATGTTTTTAACACAATAAGAAGTGACCCTACAATCAAAGATGCATTATTTTTTTGAATACCTTAAAAATTAACACGTATCCCAATTATAAATTAATTGATATGAATTGGAAGTGCAATACCATGCTTTCCATATAAGAACAAAAATAATTATGATTAAAACCTAATGTGATAAAAGTTAGTTTTTTTGTTCAAGATGGAAAATAGACAAGGCAAAACTTGCAATACCTTCCTAAATCCCTTCCCAAGTTTTGCATATTGTCATTTTGATGACAAACAACTTATAATGCCTTCACATTCCTTCAAACCTTCATCTTCCATACTAACACACATCATGTAAGCCCTACAAGTGTTAAACAAATAAACCTAATATAAAAACCAATAAATCATGTACAAATGCTACAAGACCCTAAACTCTAAATATGAACAAATATCTTCATATCCCTTCCCTATTTGTGTATGTTGTCATTTTGATCACAAAAAATTTGCAATACCTTCACATGTTTGAAAACCTTCACCTTCCATATTAGTAATGCATAATGTAAGCACTACAAGTATTAACCACAATCTAAAAACCAAACAATTATATACAAATGAAAAAAATAAAATCCTAAACCCCAATTATGGACCAAAAAGTTACACCAAGTAAAATTTAGACCTGGAAAAGTGGAATGGGTTGTATCACTCTTATTTATAAGATTGAATATTGTATTTGTTTTTCAAAGCTTTCTACAATACTTGCAATTTGTTTCGTACCAACATTACAAGGGTAGGCTTAGTTGGTTTTAGACTATAGGGGTGGTAAATAGGTAATTATATGGGACCATTTACATAATGTTAATGGGTAATAAGTAGCTGGAGAAGGGGTGGGGAGATAATACCTATTAAATCTTCTTGCAATACCCTAAAATGTTGGTTACTATTAATGTCATATACTTAGTGGGTGGTAGATAGGTGGATGTGGGTGGGTACTACAAAATGTGCGTGCAATTCATTAGTCCTGGTTTACTATTTGACTAATGAATTCACTCAAAATTTAATGAAATCACTTGGTGCACATGGACACCTTTTATTGTAGTGGGGGTCAAAATAAGACCTATTTAATATTCTTCCAATACCTTCATTAGTTAATATTGGCATCACATGGTTGGTCAATAACACTAGAAGAAAGAAAATATTTTACAAATGACATATGTAACTAAAATTTAGTTGTAAATCACACATGCCAACTAAAATCTCTTGTAATTGCGTAAGACCAATCTAGTCAACATGTAATTGCATGCGACATGGTGTATTAGATAATTACATATGATATAGTTATATAGTTTTGTTTATTCATGCTCATGTCAAGAAGTTGTAGATGCAACTACATGCAACTATAATGGTAACCTTTCATTTTGTGACATATGTTTATGGTTTAGGCAAATTATTTGTGGACAAATGGTGATTTTTTTGTAGTTCAATATTCAATATTATTAATTAATGACATTATTTTGGATCACATTGAGATTATTAATGATAGGATGTTGACACATGGTGCACAATCTTGGAATCTATTGACGTTCATTAATATTATCCCATTGTACATGTGTCATTCTAGTGGTGATTAAGGTTAGGGTTGATTTTGTGTATCCTTCATCAAAATATTAAAATGATATATACCATGTGACAACCAAACATTTGTGTTGGAGTTGCATATCCGACTATTATGGTGATAGTTGCACCTAACCATAGATTGATTTGTTTTCAATTTGATACATGTACAATTAAGCTTTAATTCTTGGTGACCAACACAATTGTGGATGCAACTAGTGGATTAGGGTTAGGGTTTACCAACAGAATTATTGATGAAATTAATGGGTTTAGAGGATGTGCTTCCACATGTTATGCATGGATTTGTATTGGTATTAGTCATATGGTTACTTGGTTTTGACATTAGAATTACATATATAACTACATAGTGTACATCTACATTAGAACATTATGGACAAGTTGCTAGGTCTATTTAGACATACCTAATCTTTTTTTGGTCTATACCCCACATTTTAAATGCACCAACACAATTGAAAAATGAAGCAATATACAAAACACAATTCCCTCTATAATAAATAAAATTACCTATAGGTAGGTAGGTAAGACAAGGGTGAAGGTGCTAAGAATTTAACACTTACTTGACGATCTTGTAATACCCACATCGGTCAATGTCAACATCAATAGTCCTTCCCCTAAACCAATGGGTATGTTGGGGGAAGGACTATTAAAAATATAAAACCTATTTGATGATCTTGTAATAATTTCATTGGTTGACATTGACATCATGTATTTGGTGGGCAGGTAGGGGGTGTGAAAAATGTAACACATATTTGATGTTCTTGCAATATTTTCATTGGTTGACATTAACATCATGTAGTTGGTGAGTAGGTAGGTAGATAGGTCATGAGGAGGTCATTTCCATTTTATTTCAAATAACGTGCAGAAAAGAAGAAGGTGCAACTTAATGAAAAGAATAGTAATTTATAGTTTATTTCAATGTAAATAGGGTGTATATAACTCATTATGAGAATATATTTAGAATATATCTTAAATATATAAAAATATACTCAAAATATGTCATTATTTCATAACAAACTAAAAAATACCTTTTCATTCTAAATGCTTCTTAAAATATACAAAAAGTGACCTCTTCATGAGGTAGGTTAGGGGGTGTGAAGAATATAACACCCACTTGATGATCTTGCAATACCTTTGGTTGACGTTCACATCGCGTGTTTAGTGGGTACGTGGGGATGTGGGTCAAAAATGTAACACCTATTTTATGTTTTTGTAATATTCTCATTGGTTGACATTGACATCACATAGTTTATGCATGGGTAGGTAGGTAGGTAGGAGGAGGATGTTAAGAATATAACACTTGCTTGATGATCTTGCAATAACCTCACTAGTAGACATTGACATCAGGTGTGTTGGGGGGAGGGGGAGGGGTGTCAAGAATATAACACCTACCTAATGCTCTTGCAATATCCTCATTGGTTGACGTTAATTATCACATAGTTAGTGGGTAGGTAAGTAGGTGCCAAAAAATGTTTTGGTAGGTAGGTAAGGAGGTGGGCAGGGTTGAGGGATAGTTTAAAATAATAATTGAGAGAAAAAATGTGTCTTTTAGGTAGGTATGTGAGTGTGAGGAGATAGTAAAACTCTTTATGTAGCTAAGTGAGCAAGTGAGATGGTGTGGCTGTTATTTGCAGGTAGTGGCAAGATGGACATAGGTATGTAGATCTGTGTGGTGAAAGTTGAAAGAAAAAAAGATCAAAACAAAAAGGTCATAAGGAAACATAATGGCTGGAAAAAAAAAAAAAAACTATATGCTTAACCTTGTTACAGCAGCCAATGAAAACAACCTGAGTATCCAATCATCAGCTATCCAGATTGGTGCATTGGTGGTTGCTGATTCAGTAGGCCCATCCATCCAAATGACTATTTTATTTGCCTAGCTAGGAACAGCCAGCGGAACTACTCTGAATTTTGTGAGCTTTTGGAGAAATTTATTCCTTGAATCCATGGAAGGGAAATAGATTATTGATGTAAAGCTGCCCACCTTTTCTCCGAGGAAACAAAAAGGAAGGACAAAAGCTAAAAGGAAAAAAGGGAGGAGTCAAGAAGCCAAGGTTGAACAAGAATGCAAAGCATCTTAACAACCAATGCATACGTTGAGAACATAATGACTCATATACCTATTTATAATGGTGCATTCACACTTGGTGTTAGGGACTATAGTGTTGAGTCCCCTAACACCATGCTATCCATTTAGGACTTAAACTTAGTTATCATGAAATTTTTATGTTAAGCTAACATTCACTTAACATTAAGCTATAACTCATTTAACATTAGGTGCCTCCTAGGATGCCAACTAGATTTTCATTTAACACTGACTTAACATCAAGTCTGAATGCACCATATTTAAGTAAGCTACTAGTAGGTCAGAGGTGAGGATGGGTGGGGAGAGAGGGAGGGAGGAAGGGGTGGACAAAGTAGGTTCTGCTGGATATTTAACTGAAGAGTAAAACCGTAGAAACTCTTGTAACAACGCCAGATGGTGCAAATAAGTTAGGTTATCACATGGAAGGATTTGTGTGTGAGGTGAAAGTGAAGATGTACATGGCCTGCGTCATGCCTTACACTCCTCCCTAGGAAGGAATGCATTCTTTGCTTGACTTGGAGTGGGCTGTGCTGTCTTTTTTTGCGAGATCCTGGACACGTTCCATCAGCACTGCTAACCCTATTCTAAAAAGCAGCCCTATGTGGCAGCTGGCTCTAATTTTTGTTTTTTCAATTTTTAAGGTAGCCAAAGTGACAATTTATGCACAGGAGTATTTTAGCCAAATTTGGCTATGTTTGAATTTTTTTCTTCTTAAAAGCATCTTTCTATACTGTCCATGACTTTCGGCCTTGCAGTGCAAAAGTTCTTGACTATTGAATGATTTCTTCACTGAAAGTTAAATTACATAGTAGCTGAAAATTTCAGAGGAATTGGAATGTGCCTTGGTGTTGTTGAAAGGATCTTGATGATTTATTTGGTAAGATTTTGACTCCGAATGTGGGAGATATTGAATTTTAAGTGATTTCTGCCACTGAAAATTCAAATAAATTCCAAAAAACGAGGTTTTGGAAGGAAAAATTAGTTGAGGACATGATAACACTCGGGCCAACAACACAGGCCACACTAGTTATGATTTTAAAACCCCTGAAAACTGCTTATTTTTGCAGTTTTATTTATTTATATTTCGCCAAATCGAACAGTGAACCATGCCTAAGAAATAAAGTGGTTTCATGTTGCCTCTAAATCCAATGTAACTGGAAATGTTTTGTCAGATGTGGATGACATCTTATGTTGGCATCAGAGTGAGGATGTCACCTTATGAAAGGTTCAAGCCCACGAGAAGGCATCCTGGAAATAAGGGGCCTCCTAGGATGAGGCAAAAGCTCTGTATGACCCCAAGTTTCAGGAGTGTCCACCATAATACCCCACGTGGTCAGATATGAATAAAATAAAAGATATGTTTGAAAGGCCAGAATGCTTGGTTGTTGCCAATGGCCATAAATGCGACTAGCATGTTTCACAAGATCACTAGAATGAAAGCCCCCACAACTAAAATAGGTGAAGAGTTAAAATGGTGAGGGTTTGGAAAAATTGGAAAAACAAAATTACCCCAGGTTTCAAAGCGCCGGTTCTCAGACAGTTCATACGAGTCAGTTCTCCAAGGTGGTTCTTACACAACAATTATCAAAAGTTCTGTTATTTCAAAAAATGATTTTTTTACTTTGAAAGTTATAGAAAAACGTTTTTCCAACATATACCATGAAAATAAAATAAAATTTGTCACCATTTTATATGTTCACAAGTTCATCTTGTTCAAAAGAACTTTCTAACTTTTCAAACTCCTCAAAATCTAAATCCTTTTCAATCAGCTCCACCAAATTGGAAGGTGGTTTACTATCAATTCTAAAATCATTTGCCCAATTTTTTCACACAAAAATCAGTCTCTCTAAATTGTTTAATTGTAAATGACATCTTCTCAACTTTGTAAGTATGCTTGCTAAAGAAAAAGTCTTTTCCATCTCAATTTGTGATCCAAGAATCCCTAAGATTTTGATGGGTCAAAAAACCAATAGAAGGAAACATAGTTTTATGTTTTCCCCACCATTGAAAAAGACATTTGATTTCTTTGGTAACATTTGAAAAATCAACAATTCTTTGGTGACAAGTTTTGTGATTGGTTCACTTGTGCTAGGAGTTTGTTCAAAATATCAAAATCAAAATTTGCATATATTGTTTGATATGCATATCCAACTTTAGATTTTGTCGTTCGAAGTAAATAATGACAACATTTTAAAAACATACAATATAATGATCATATATCATATTCTTCAACAATGTTCACCCCTTCTTCATAACCAATAAAATAAAATACTAGACAAGGGCTCTTAAATCTTGGGTCTAACATGAAACATAATATGTTGTGAGGTTTTATTTTTTCATATCTTTTCAAAAAAGAAAGGAAAGATTCCAAAACACCACAAATTTCTTTCTTGATATTGGTAGCAAACAAAGATAACTCAAAGACGATCCCATAATCATCATCAATCAAATTAACTTTGATAGGTGGGTTTGTAACTTCTTCCTGGTATTTTAAACACATGGTAATGGAAAACTTCAATGCATTAGACAATAACCAGTGGTTCCTAAACTAGTTTAAAACATAAACATTCACTATAGGAAAAGGACAATTCACAATTATTTGAGAAATGTGCCAAATAAGAAGAGGTGGCATCCTACAACTGATTTGGTGATATTTTGTTTATTGTAACAAAGGATAATAACATCCTTGAATTGCAAGGCCTCTTAAAACATAAAGACTTCACTAATAAACTTGCAACCAAAATTACACATGCAATGTTAATATATGTATTGAACAAGCATAATTGAATAACAAAGAAAAAAACCTTAAAATTCTTCCATATTAGAATTTCACATACAAATTTTTCTCACCAGAATTCATTTACCAAATTTTCTCTATTGAAAACCTTGCTACTAAAATTGGATTTAATACCAGTTTAAATTGTGTTATATTTAAGTCCAATTTTTTGGGGATTGGGTTAATTGTTAATTCCATTGTTTTTTATTTTCTTTCTTGCAGGAACTTAAGGTTTTATGCCTTTGAGGACTATACATGGGAATATTTTTTAGAATAAATTATTTTTTTCCTATCATACTTTTGTACGTAGAATTTTATGTGTTGTTTTCTCTTTGTATGTTGTGAATATATATTTTTTTTCTATGCAAGGGTTTTTTCCTTGTATTTGTTTTAGGTTTGTTTTTGTAAAAACTTTATGAAGTTGTCCTACTAAGATTTGACAATCCCTTTTGTAATTAAGTTTTTTTCATACCTAAGGAAAGTAAGAAGATTTTACCTTTTCCTCCCTTATTTTATTTTTTCTAAAACCCAATAGTTCACCAAGTGGCCTTAACATTTGGTGATCATATAGTGGATATTGAATCCAAAATTTATGGTTCATTATTGTTCCTATTTGGACAAATATTGGTTCATGTTATTTGACTCTAACAAAAACAATCTATAGATTTATTTTTGTTATTATTTGACAAATAAAAATTAAAAACCAAAATAACTCATAGATTACAACTTTTTTGTAGTCATATACAATATGTCAACAATGTTGACAATAAGTATGAAGAAAATAATGGAGCAAGTTTTGCAAAAAAATGTTGAAGTATGGCATGAAAATAACTTGGAGCAACTAGAGTAGTCAAAGATCAACCCAAAGGAGGCTATGACCTTTCACAATGGGGAGCAAAAAATTAGAGGATATTACTAAAAATATCAAACCAAAAATTGTACGACCCACCAAAAATCATCCACCAAAATTGCAAGACATTAAAACCAAACCAAAAACTCCACATAAACCAATTTGGAACCCTATGGAAATTATTATTTTTTTGGTACCATGAGATTGTTGTGACAAGTTCACATGCCAAAGATAATGAAATTGATCAACTCTAGAGGCGAATTTATGAGTTGTGCTGATTTTAGGAGAAGGAGCCTTTTGATGAAATATGAAATGTGCAAACCTTGAGGATGAATATTTCAAATGAAGAGGGTTCCATCAAGAAATTTTGGTAATCCATGTTTTTAACATTCATGCTTCTCTTCATGCGTTTCCAACTTGTACTTTTTGTCAAAGTTTGAATCACCAAACAGACAATTGTTCTTATTAGTCTAGTCAAGTCTTGCCTACACATAATATCGATTGATCATAGACCTTATCCAGTATGAGCACATGTTCAAAGTTTAGTTCCGAATGTTTTGAATTTGGATTATCCTTCAGCAATACCAAATGTATTTTGTAAAGAGCTAGTTATTCCACATATTTAAAACTATTTTACTTACCAGAAATGTCATGGAGCAAAATCCAATAGGTTTTCCAAATTCAATGTGTCCTCATGTTGGACCATGTACACCATATTTTGGTTTTGGTTATGGGGGCATAAGGAGTGCTCATAAAATGTGGCTTCCAATATCCAATCCTTAAGTTAACCTCATCGCCCCACCAAAACTAGTTTTGGAAATTGCACAAGCTAGGATTGTAACAAATCGCAAAGAGCCTTCAAATGAAAACAAGGATTATTTCAAAAGAAAAAACAACACCAGGATGCCACGAATTTTTCCTATCAGAAAATCGTACAATGAATGAAAGAGCAGATCGTCCTTGATTGGAGATGTTAGTGGGCCTTCTGCTGGTGGATGGACTATTCTTACTAATAACAGTGGTGGCAGACCTTTTAACGGTGCTGGCAATAGGCCTCCAAGAGGTGAGGGTGGTGGTCCTCTAGGAGGTGGTGACAGCGGATTTTCAAGAGACCAAAATCCAAGATCATATGTTACAGGACTAGCATGACCGTGGATAGGGCCCACTTAAAATATGTGGAACCTTTCATGGTATCTTGTCTAACCCCCTATAACACCAAATCCTTTGCCAAATAGGAAACCCTTACCCTACCCCATCTACACCACAAAAATAGATCTAGATGCTCATGTACAAGTTTTTCATAAGGCCATTTAAGCCAATGGAGAGAAAAATGATGTTGATATCATTAATCTATTTTTTTTTACTCTTCACAATGCCATATCCAAATGGGGAGAAAATTTTATGAGAGCCCATCCAATTTTCATATTTGAAGAGTTAGAAACCACATTTTGTAAGCACTGTTGATTTTAAGTATAGATAGATGAACAAGTGTGCATGGCATTACAAGTGGTAAAGTAAGGCGAAGAGAATGTGGAAGTATATTATGAACATATATTGAAACTCACAAATTATTTTCAACATCAAGTAGACAACAATTTGCTAACCATAATTTTCAAACAAGATTATAACCATACTTCCTGATAGCCATGATGGGGATGAAAAGGGACATTTTTGTTTGAACACAAGGAAGCTATGGTTGGAAGTTACAATGACCCATGAAGAAAGTATGGGAAATGCTAATGAATACTGGAAATTGTTAGAATCACTAACCAAGTAAGAGAAAGCTAGTGAAGGAAGGTGGATAGATGTGATTTGCAGTCAATGCAATAAGGTAAGACATTCCAAAAAACATTGCCACTGGAATCCAGACAACCCAAACAACAAACTTAAAGACAAAAAGGAGGTAGCAGTGAATGGAATTTTGGCCTAAATGGTGGTGGTGCATGAAATAAATTCGATAACAAAGGAGGTCGCGGAAAAGCGAACAAATCTAGTTCCATCATTTACCATTGTTTCATCTGCAATTCCATTAAACATAAAATCTACAACTATCTTGACAAGGATGTAATTCAAGTGATGTTTAGGGAAAAAGTAACAATGGCTACACCCAAGAAGGAAGACATTGTTGTCAACATTGTTTTGGTAGTTACAACCCATAGTTAAATACCCAAAAATGTGGTATTTAAAGATAAAGAACCTCTTAAGAATAAGAACATGGCTGATTGCAAGAAGAAGAAAAGCTTTAATGTTTATTTGAAAAAGCTATTAAAGACATACAACAAAAGGAACCACCAAGGGATCTACCTAAAGCTAATATACAAATTCAGGTTAAAGCTAACCTAACAAAGAATTTTGGTTTGGATACCAAAAATCAAATTTCTAGACTTATTAAATTTACCGAACCTACCAATTTTATCAGATCTACTAAACCTATTGGGTTTACTGAACCTACTAGGTTTATTGGTTCTACTAGATCTACTAGTACTATTGGATTTACCAGTTCTATCGAATCTATAAAAAATACTAGTGTTATCGAAACTACTGGAAGCTTTTAAGTTTCAGAGGATATCACATAGCGACTATTGAAGAATAAATGTACCCTTACCTAGGCCAACTTTTCAAAATTGTTCTAGATTTGAAACAATATGTTGTTGCTAAGCTTATCTTTGGAAGAAAATATATCACTTTCAGTAGGACCTAATTCAGTTATTACTTCAGTGGTAATTGATCCTCACATGGCTATGAGATGGGTTCAAGTGGGCAAGAATATTATCAAAGATGCCCTATTAGATGGAGGATATGGTGTGAACACCATGGCAAATGAACTTTAGAAACAGTTAAGATTCCCCAATCTTAAACCAACATCATATACATTTTGGATGGCAAATCAAACCATCATTAAACTAGTTGGATTCATCAAGGATCTCAAAATTCAAATCCATGGGATTCCATACATTATGACATTCATGGTAATGAAGAACAATGTTTTGGACTTCAATTATTTAATGTTGTTAGGCTGACCATGGTTGCATAATGCATGTGTTACTCATGATTGGGGAAACAACATGATCATCATTGAAGGTAATGGCATAGTGCAAACCATTTCCACAACCAAACATTTGGATAGTAATACCAAACGTTTTGAGGTTTTGCTATGTTACGATCTAATGGAGAGCATCATAAATGAAAAAGAAGAAATAATTTTCATAACAAAACCAAATTTGTTTACAATTGGAATCATTACATTACCAAAGCCAAAACTTCTAAGTGCTGTAATTTTTGGTGTAGAAGTTGGTACGGAAGATTTTACGTTTAACTTTTCACACTTTGAAGGACAAATCCAAGTAAATATTACCCTAGCATGCATCAGAGTCCAAGATTTAGATATTGCACACTTATTTGAGGATCACTAGGTATGACTCCTCAATATGGGAAATACTAATAACCCTCAAATAATAAAACTAAATGCAACATGGGATGAAACGATTGCACTACTAGAAATATTGTCATTTGTAACCAGTCACTATGCAATTGGCATGCAACTGGTTGTTGTTTGTAACTATCTTGGTCATGTTTGCAACTACAAATTTGGTATTGTATAATTTTTGGGCCATATGGTTGTGTGTGCAACTAACATGCAATTAAAAGTGTACAACATGGACACATGTCATAAAAATAATGGCCTAAACTTATACATATTTAAATATTATATTTAATATATCTATATAGGCTATATATAATAGTATTATGTACCTATAATACTAAGGTTAACCCCATGTTAACTTAGGCTAGCCTAAACTAACCTAGGTTAAATAAACAAAAAAGTTAAACTAACCATGGCTAAATTTATTAGATTAAACCCATTATGGATAAATTAAATTAATTTAAATTAAATGTGGTTCTATTAAATTAGGCCAAACTAATTATGGCTGAATCAAGTTAGGCTAAATTAAATTAAACTATATTAATGATGGCTAAACTAAATTATGCTAAATTAAACTAGGCTAAAATAAATATGGCTAAATAAAGTTAGGCCAAACTAATTATGGCTAAATGAAGTTAGGTAATAATAGTTATGGCTAAACTAAATTAAACTATATTTATTGTGGCTAAATTAAATTAAATTAAATTAAATTAGGATAAAATAAATATGGTTAAATTAAATTATGCTAAAATATTTATGGCTAAAATAAATTAGGCTAAAATTGACAATGGTTAAATTAAGTTAGGTTAAACTAATTATTGTTA